>Ga0307456_100001_pt1 | contig 25479 bp, 27 predicted proteins | sample GoafecGrGen6Rep3_FD_203831 | JGI IMG/M metagenome (GOLD analysis project Ga0307456, IMG submission 203831) | Metatranscriptome of enriched fungal communities from goat fecal pellet, Isla Vista, California, United States - Reed Canary Grass... ...
CGAAAATATTCAGGCACCATTTTAGGTTTAAAAGGGAATGTGGTTTAATTCCACAGCAGCCCCCGCTACTGTAATTGAGGACGAATCTTCCACAAACCACTCTTTCAAAAAAGGGAAGGGGAAGGGGAAGAGGAGAGTGAATCATGAGCCAGGAGACCTGCCTGAATATGAAAGATATACTTTCGGCGGGAAAGTCTTTAGTAAATACGTTAGAATCCGGTCTTTGTACCGGTTTTATTTATAATGTTTATAAAGCAGGCTGAAAGGCCTGCTTATTTTATTTAAAAGCTGTGTTCTTATAAAAGTCCAGAGAATGAATTGTCAACCTCCTAGAAGACAACCTTCTATCAAACTCAAGGGCACAGCAGTTTTTTTACTAAAGATTAATAAAGAGGTGTTTAAATTGGCAAAAATAATGATACAGGGGACAGGATCCTCAGTAGGTAAAAGTATTTTAGTAACAGCATTATGTAGAATATTTAAGCAAGACGGATATACTGTATGTCCATATAAGTCACAAAATATGGCTTTAAATTCATATATAACTCATGATGGAAAAGAAATGGGAAGAGCTCAAGTGCTACAAGCATATGCTGCTGGATTAGAACCAGAGGCATATATGAATCCTATACTTTTAAAACCTACAGGAGACAAAAAGTCTCAAATAATATTCAATGGCGAAGTTTATGGAAATAGTACAGCTATGGAATATCATAATATGAAAACTAAATTTGGTAAGAAATTAAAAGAACAATTTAAAGATATAGAAGAAAAATTTGACATAGTGGTAATAGAAGGTGCAGGAAGCCCAGCGGAAATAAATTTAAGAGATAAAGATATTGTAAATATGGGATTTGCAGAAATGGTAGATGCACCAGTATTATTGGCAGGAGATATAGACAGAGGTGGGGTTTTTGCTTCATTAGCTGGAACTATGCTTCTTTTAACTGAAGAAGAAAAAAAGAGAGTTAAAGGAACTCTAATAAATAAATTTAGAGGAGATATAGAAATATTAAAACCAGGATTAAAGATGTTGGAGGATATTATAAAAAGACCTACTGTAGGTGTAGTTCCATATTTAAAACTTCAATTAGAAGATGAAGATGGAGCAGTAGAATTTAATAGAAATATTAATGCACCTATAGATATAGCAGTAATAAAACTTCCACGTATATCTAATTTTACAGATTTTGATGCATTGAAAATAGAAGAGGATGTTTCAATTAGATATATAACTACAAAAGAAGATTTTGGAAATCCAGATTTATTAATAATACCAGGAACTAAGAATACCATAGAAGATTTATTAGAATTGAGAAAATGTGGATTGGAAGATAAGATAAAGGAATATAGTAAAACAGGAACTGTTATAGGAATTTGCGGAGGATATCAAATGCTTGGTAAAACTCTAAAGGACCCTTATAAAGTTGAATCAGATGAGTTAGAAACAGAAGGTATGGGACTTTTAAATGTAGATACAGTTTTTGAAAAAGAAAAAATAACTACTAGAGTAAAAGCTAAATCAAAGGATACAGAAGTGTATGGATATGAAATACATATGGGAATATGTACTTATAAAGAAGGAGCCAAACCTTTATTTAGTATATATGATGAGAATGGTAAAAAGGTTAATAGACAAGATGGTGCTATTAATGAAAAAGAAAATGTTATGGGAACATACATACATGGAGTATTTGATGGGGTAGAATTTAGAGAGAAAGTATTAAATAATATAAGAAAAATTAAAGGGATAGAGGAGAAGAAAGCCATCCAATATGAAAATCTAAGAGAAAAGAACTTAGATATGCTAGCTGATTTAGTTAGAAAAAATGTAGATATGGATTGCATATATAAAATAATGGGCATGTAAGAAAGAGGTGGTTTCCATTAAAACTTCAATTTTAATGGGATTAATTGATATAATAGTTGCGGTTTTATTAGATTTTTCAATAGGAGATCCTTATTGGTTTCCTCATCCTGTAATATATATAGGAAAACTTATAAGCTATTTAGAAGAAAAGGGAAGAAAATATTTTAAAAGTAGTAAAGGGCTTAAAATTTTAGGAGGACTAATTGTTCTTTCTATAATTACTGTGTCTTTTGGAATACCATTCCTAATTCTTTGGATAGTAAGAGACAGCTTTTGGATATATCATATTTTAAATATATTTATACTTTGGACTACTTTGGCGGCAAAATCTCTAAAAATAGAAGGAAAAAGGGTTTATTATGCATTAAAAAATGAAAATATTCAAGAAGCTAGGAAAAAATTGTCTTATATAGTTGGAAGGGATACAAGGGAGCTTACAAAAGAAGAAATAATAAGAGCTGATATAGAAACTATAATGGAAAATACTGCAGATGGTATAATAGCTCCACTATTTTATGGAATGATAGGAGGAGCACCTCTGGCTATGATGTATAAAGGCGTAAATACTATGGACTCTATGCTTGGATATATGAATGATAAATATATACATTTAGGTTTTTTTCCAGCTAAAGTAGACGATGTATTTAATTTTATACCAGCTAGGATTTCAGGTGTTTTGATATGCTTATCTGCGCCGGTAGTAGATGGGAGTATAATAAGAAGCTTTAAAATAATGCTAAGGGATAGGAAAAATCATAAAAGTCCTAATTGTGCATATCCAGAGGCAGCGGCAGCAGGTGCTATGGGCATACAAATTGGTGGTACTAATGTTTATTTTGGCAAAGTGGTATACAAACCGACTATTGGTGATAAAGTAAAAGATTTGCATTATGAATTGATAAATCATAGTGTAAAACTTATGTATGCCTCAGAAATACTTATGGTTATGATATATGCTCTTATAGTTTATAGTTTGAGGTGATAGCATGAAGCATGGAGGAGATATTTATACTGATGGGATATTAAAGGGAAAAGAACTTATAGATTTTAGTTCTAATATAAATCCTCTTGGTGTTCCTAAAAGTTTTACTGACAATATTCAAGAAGCTATAGATAATTTAAATAAATATCCAGATATAAAATATAGAAGATTAAAAGGTTATGTAGCAGAGTATGTAAATAATGGAGAAGTATTGTTTGGTAAATTTAAAAAAGATCCCAAATTTATAAAGGATGGGCATGGCAAGTTAGTAGACCAAAAGCATATAGTTTTGGGAAATGGAGCAGCGGAAATTATAGATTTAGTAATTTCTACTTTGAAAAAAGTAATGATAATAACCCCATCTTTTGGAGAATACGAAGAAAATGCTAAAAAGCATGGTTGCCAAATAGTTTATATAAATTCTACAGAAAATATGGATTATGACTACAAAGAAATATTTAATAATTTAAACAAAGTAGATGGAATTATTGTAGCTAATCCCAATAATCCAGATGGAAGGATTTTAAAAGAGGAAGAATTTAAAACTATATTAGATTATTGTGAACAAAATAATAAATTAGTTATAATTGATGAAGCCTTTATAGAGTTTGTGGGAGATATAAATAAGAGTTTTGTAGACAAAATAAGAAAATATAAATGCTTATTTATAATAAGAGCTTTAACAAAATTTTATGCTATGCCAGGAATACGATTTGGATTTGGAATTAGCCAAAATGAAAAAATTATAGAAAAGATTAAAAGTATGCAAAATCCTTGGAATATAAATGCTTTTGCAGAAGTGGCAGCAAAATATGTGTTAAAAGATGAAGAGTATATTAAGAAATCTTTAAAGTGGATAACAAAAGAAAGAGAAATCTTTTTAGAAGAAATAAGAAAAATAGAATTTATAGAAAAAGCTTATGATACCCATGGCAATTTTATACTTTGTAAATTAAAAGGTATAGATTGTGAATTATTATATAACCTTTGTTTAAAAGAGGGGATTGTCATAAGAAAATGTAATAATTATAAAGGATTAGACAAGTTCTTTGTAAGAGTTGCAATAAAAGATAGCCATACCAATAAAATTTTAATAAATAAATTAAATAAATTATGGAGGGATTTTAAATGAAAAAAAATTTAACTTTTTTCATGGTAATTGCATTACTTTTTACAATTACCCCAAATGTTCATGCTATGCATATAGCAGAAGGATTTTTACCACCTATGTGGAGTGGAGTATATTTTGTAATAGCTGCACCATTTATAATCATAGGTCTTAAACAAATAAAAGAAAGGACAAAGGACAATAAGGATCTTAAAATGCTTTTAGGATTAGTAGCAGCATATGCATTTATACTTTCTGCTATGAAAATTCCATCAGTAAGTGGAAGTTGTTCTCATCCAACAGGTACAGGACTTTCAGCAATAATTTTTGGACCTTTTATATCTGCAATTGTAGGACTTATAGTATTACTTTTTCAAGCTATTTTATTGGCTCATGGTGGAATAACAACTTTAGGTGCTAACACATTATCAATGGGAATTATAGGACCAATAGTATCATACTTAATTTACATAGGATTTAAAAATAAGAATGAAAGAGTAGCAGTGTTTTTAGCGGCAACTTTAGGAGACCTAGCTACATATTTTATTACATCAGTACAACTTGCATTAGCATTTCCAGCTCAACAAGGTGGAATAGCTGCATCTTTTGCAAAGTTCTTCTCAATATTTTCCATAACACAAGTTCCTTTAGCTATAATGGAAGGAATTTTAACTGTTATAATATTTGAATTTGTAATGAAATACGCATCAAAAGAAATAGAAGTATTAGGTGGTGTTAGAAAATGAAGAAAAGAACAATAAGTCTTTTATTAGTTTGTTTGCTTTTAGTAGTTGGTTCCTATTTAGTAGGAAGCAGTAAAAATGGAGAATTTGGTGGAGCAGACGATCAAATAGAAGATACAATAGCAGAAGTGAATGAAGAATATGAACCATGGTTTGAAAGCCTTTGGGAACCTCCATCTGGAGAAATAGAAAGTTTATTATTTGCATTACAAGCAGCTATAGGTGCTGGATTTATAGGATATTATGTAGGAAAGAAACAAAATGCTAAAATTAATAATGGCGCTGTCCAAGAGGAATAAATTAACCTACAGACATCCAATTGAAAAAGTGATTATATCAATTATGCCAATAATAATGATTGGGTTTACAAAAAATCCAATTATTATTATTGGCAATATAATCTTTTTTGTAATAATGCATAAAATGGCAGAAAATAACATGAAAATAGTATTGAAATTCACATCACATATAGCAGTTTTTGCCGCATTTTCATCTCTTACATTTGTATTTGATTATGGCATTAAATATGTGGGTATAATACTTCTTAAAAGTTTATCTGCGGGATTATGCTTGTCTTTTTTATCATTAACCACACCTATAGATCAAATATTATATCTAATTTCTAAAAATCAACACTTAAAGGACATGTGTGATATTGCAAAATCCATGGAAAGATTTTTGGTTCTTATAAATGAAGAATATAACATAATGTACCTGTCTATGAAATCAAGAGGTGGATTTGGAACTTTTTCATCTAAAATAAAGGATACTGGAAAACTGGCAGCACTTTTATTTGTGAATACAATGGAAAGGTGGAAAAGTATAAAGGAAGGTATAAATAGCAGATGTTATATAGGATATATGCCTTATTTGGGGGAAGACTTTATTTTATCTAAGAAAAATTTAATTTTAGCATGTTCATATAATCTATTTTTGATAATTTCCATTTTATTATTTAACAATGGGTTATAAATAGAGTATTATTTAATATGGAGTAATTTTATGGAGATGATAATTTTATGATAGGAGTCTTAGGAATAAAAACTGAAGTGAAATTAGACATAAGAGAAAAACTTTCAATAATTCCTAAAAGATATGAAAATTCTCTAGCGAAATTGAAAGAAAAATGCGATGAAGTTGTGGTTTTGAGTACTTGTAATAGGACAGAAATATATTATAGGTGTAAAAAAGGTAATAAAAATATAGTCTCGGACATATTTAAAGCTTTAAATTGGGATGAAAATTACATAAAATATACTTTTCATTATAAAAGTTATGAAGCTATAAACCATCTTATGAGAGTTATTTGTGGTTTTGATTCTTTAATATTAGGAGAGGATCAAATATTAAGTCAAATTAAAGAAGCTTATGAAATAGCTTTAAGTAGTAAGAGTATAAATAGAGATTTAAATAAATTATTTCAAATAGCTATAACCTGTGGTAAAGAATTTAGAAATAAATCTAAATTATATAAAATACCTGTATCTTCTGCATCAATAGCAGTGAATGAAGGAAGAAAGCATGGAGCAAAAAAATTTATGGTACTAGGCTATGGAGCAGTTGGAAGTTTAGCGGTTAAATACATATTGTCTGGTGAGTTTGATAAATTATATATAGTTGTTAGAAATCCTTCTGTTGTGGAGTTAAAGGATGAAAAAATAAAGGTAATAAATTTTAATGAAAGAGGAAAATATTACAAAGACGTAGATTGTATAATAGGTTGTACATCAGCTCCTCATGTAGTAGTAGATGCATTTGAACTTCCTAAAACGAAGAGTATGGTAGTATATGATTTAGCAGTGCCAAGAGATGTAGATGAGGAAGTTAGATATATGAAAAATGTAAAATTATATGATATAGATAGTATAAGTTGTATTAATGATGAAAATTGTAGTAAGAGAGAGGACATTATGAACAATAATTTATTTATAATAGAAAAATATGAAAAAGAATTTGAAAAATGGAGAAAGACTTCGGAGATATCTCCACATATAGTTAATTTGAAAAAAAAAGGTGATGAAATTTATAAAAAAAGATTAAAAACCTTTAGAAATAAAAAAAATACAAAAGACTTAGATAAATTAGCAGAGACTATGCTTAAAAGCACATCTAATGCATACATAAATAAAGCCATTGAAGTATTAAAAGAAGAGCAATTGAAGGGAAGGGGAGAGGAGTGCTTAAAAATAATAGAGAAGATATTTTACTCCGCCCAATAGAGTATTCTTTTATATCCTTATTATCTAATAAAACAAAAGTACTAATAGTAGGAGGAGGAAGGGCAGGTTTTATAAAAGCTAAGACTCTTAGTAAAAATGGATGCAATGTAAAAGTTGTAAGTAAAAGTTTTTCTAAAGAATTCGAAGAACTAAAAAAACTATCAAATTTGGAGTTAATAGAAGGTGAATATAAAAAAGATTATATACAAGAAAATCACTTAATAATAATTGCAGTAGAAGATGAAAGTATTAATGAAATTATAAGAAAGCATTGTGATGAACAATGCAAATTATATTTAGATTGTTCACATTTTGAAAGAGGACTTTTTGTAGTACCTTGCCAAAGGAGTACTAAGACAACAAGCTTTGGTATAAATACTAAAGGAGGAAGCCCTAAAACTGCTAGATATTTAGCAGATAAAATAAAAGAAAATCTAATAGATAAGGATTCTTTTATAGAATATAGTTATGACTTAAGAAATAGCATAAGTGAATCTAAAGATAGGTCTATAATAATGAATTTTGTAGCCTCAGAGGATTTTTATTTTTTTTATAGTACAGGTAAGCATGAAATTATATTAGAAATGTTTTTTGGAGGTAATTATTTTGAAGTTAATAGTAGCCACAAGAAGGAGTATTTTAGCACAAACTCAAACGGATTTAGTAATAAGGGAAATAGAAAAAAATAATGAAGTAAAATGTGAAAAACTTTTAATTCAAACTTTAGGAGATAAAATATTAGATAAAACATTAGATAAAATAGGAGGTAAGGGTCTATTTATAAAGGAAATAGAAAAAGCTTTATTAGATGGAAAAGCTCATATGGCAGTACATAGTATGAAAGATGTTCCCTACGAAGTGCCTTCTATGTTTTATATAGGAGCTATTCCTAAAAGAGAAGATGTAAGAGATGCTTTTATATCTAGAGATGGTACAAAGTTTATGGATTTACCATCAGGAGCAAAAATAGGAACTAGCAGTAGAAGAAGAGCTAGTCAACTTAAACTTTTAAGACCAGATATAGAAGTTGTTCCTATAAGGGGTAATGTTCAAACAAGATTAAGAAAAATAGAGGAAATGAATTTAGCAGGAACCATTTTAGCTGTATCTGGATTGAAGAGATTAAACATGGAAGATGTTATTACAGATTATTTTAGTCCAGAGGAAATGGTACCAGCTATAGGGCAAGGAGCTTTAGGTATAGAAATAAAAAAATATGATGATGTCATTGATTATATAAAGGATATAGATCATGAAGAAACTAGAATATGTGTAGAGTGCGAAAGAAGCTTTATGGAAGCTTTAAATGGAGATTGTCACTCTACAATAGGAGCTCATGCCATAGTTGAAAATGATTTAATGCATATTACAGGAATATTTGAAGTCAATGGAAGAATTGTAAAGAAAGATATTGAAGGCAAAAAGGAAGAATATAAACAATTAGGAAAAACGTTAGCAGATGAGATAATAAAGGCCTAAGGAGGGATATTATGGGTAAGGTATATTTAATAGGAGCAGGACCAGGAGATGAAGAACTTATAACAGTAAAGGCTATTAGAATGTTACAAAAGTGTACTGCTGTTATGTATGATAGATTAGCAGGACCAGGATTTTTAAAATATTTAAATGAAGATTGCGAAATTTACTACTGTGGTAAAGAACCAGGTTGTCATTATAAAACTCAAGATGAAATAAATGAAATGCTTGCAAAACTAGCTAAAAAAGGACACATAGTTGGAAGAGTAAAGGGAGGAGATCCTTTTATATTTGGTCGTGGAGGAGAAGAAATATTAAGACTTTTAGAAGACAATATAGAGTTTGAAGTAATACCAGGAATAACTTCAGCTATAGCTGTTCCAAACTATGCAGGAATTCCAGTAACTCATAGGGCTATATCTCAAGGTTTTCATGTATTTACAGGTATGACAGCAGAAAAATTGAATATAGATTGGAAAGCTGTTGCCAACGTAGGTGGAACCTTAATATTTTTAATGGGATACAGAAATTTAGATATAATTCGCAATAGATTAATGGAAAATGGAATGAGTGAGGATACTCCTTGTGCAATTATAATGAGAGGAACCACTGCCAATCAAAAAAAAGTAGTGGGAACTTTAAAGGATATTTCAGAAAAAGCTGAGAAAAAAGGTGTAAGTTCTCCTTGTATAATACTAATTGGAGATGTAGTACAATTTAATGACAAGTTTAATTGGTATGAAAAGAAAAAGCTTTTTGGCAAAAATATATGTGTAACTCGTTCTAAAGGTCAAGCAAAAGAATTAAGAGAAAAATTATCAGATTTAGGTGCACAAGTTACAGAAATAAATGCTATTAAAATAAAAAGTAGAGAAGATGAACTAGAAAAGTATTTACCTAGATTAAAAGATTATAAATTTATAGTTTTAACCAGTGTAAATGCAGTAAATATACTTTTCGATTATTTAATAAAAAAAGAATATGATATAAGAAATATAAAGGCAAAATTTGCGGTAATAGGACCTGCTACAAAAAAAGCATTATTAAAAAGAGGTATAAAAGCGGATATAATTGCTAAAGAATTTGTAGCAGAGGATTTAGTTAATGAATTAAAACCTTATTTAAACGACAATGATAAAATATTTGTACCTCACTCCAAACAAGCTAGACAGTATTTAGTGGAAGCTTTAAAAGAAAGAGGATGTAATGTAGAAGAAGTTTATAGTTATGAAGTGGTTAAAGGAGATGTTCCTAATTTAGAAATATTTGAGGATGTGGATATAGTTTTATATACTAGTCCAAGTATAGTTAGAAACATGATAAGTATAGTAGGTTTAGAAAAACTTAAAGAAAAGACTTCAATAGCTATAGGACCTATAACAGCTAAGGAATTAGATAAAAATGCCATAGATTATATTGTATGTGATGAATATACTACAGATGGAATGATAGAAAAACTTTTAACTTTATAAAGGGGATGTAGAAATTATGAACTTTAGAAGGCAAAGAAGGCTTAGAAAAAATGAAGCCATAAGAAGTATGGTAAGAGAAACTGTGTTAACTACAAATGATTTTATATATCCTTTATTTGTAACAGAAGGAGAAAATATAAAAAATGAAATAAGTTCTCTACCAGGTAATTATCACTATTCTATAGATAGATTAAATGAAGCTATTGAAGAAGTTGTAAAAGCAAAAATAAAAGGAATAATACTATTTGGAATACCAAATAAAAAAGATGAAATAGGTAGTGAAGGATTTAGTGATGAGGGTATAATTCAAAAAGCTATAAGAAAAATAAAAGAATTATCTCCTAAACTTTATGTAATTACAGATGTGTGTATGTGTGAATATACAAGTCACGGACACTGTGGAATAATTCATGGAAATGATGTGGATAATGATGAAACTTTAGAATACTTAGGCAAAATTGCTCTATCCCATGCAAAGGCAGGAGCGGATATGATAGCACCTTCTGACATGATGGATGGAAGAATTGCATTTATAAGAGATGTATTAGACAAAAATGGATATAAAGATATACCAATAATGAGCTATAGTGCAAAATATTGTTCAGCTTTCTATGGTCCATTTAGAGAGGCAGCGGATTCAGCACCACAATTTGGAGATAGAAAAACCTATCAAATGGATCCTGCTAATATAAGGGAAGCTATGATAGAAGTTGAAAATGACATAGAAGAAGGAGCAGACATTATAATGGTTAAACCAGCTCTACCTTATCTAGATGTTATAAGATGGGCAAAGGATAAAACCAATGTACCAATAGCTGCTTATAATGTAAGTGGAGAATATGCCATGGTAAAAGCTGCAGCTAAAATGGGATGGATAGATGAAAAAAGAGTAGCTATGGAAATGCTTCTTTCTATAAAAAGAGCAGGAGCAGATATGATAATAACTTATTATGCTCTACAAGCATCAAAATGGTTAGGAGAGGATAAGTGTGAATAATTTAGAGATATTTAGGGAATCAGAGAAGTATATGCCAGGTGGAGTTAATAGTCCTGTAAGAGCTTTTAGCAATGTATCTATAAATCCACCAATAATAAAAAAAGGGTTAGGTTCTAGAATAGTTGATGAAGAAGGAAAAGAATACATAGACTTTGTAGCTTCTTGGGGACCTATGATATTAGGACATAATGATCCAGAAGTGGTAGAAGCTATACAAAATACTGTAAAAGATGCTATAAGTTTTGGTGCACCAACTGAATTGGAACTTAAATTAGCAAAGCACATGGTGGAAACCTTAGATAATATAGATATGATTAGAATGGTTAACTCTGGTACAGAAGCTACTATGAGTGCTATAAAACTAGCAAGAGGATATACAAAACGAGATAAAATAATAAAATTTGCTGGATGTTATCATGGTCATTTTGATGGATTTTTAGTTGAAGCAGGATCTGGGGTATTAACAGAAAGAATACCAGGATCACCAGGAGTACCAAAAGGTAGTATAGAAAACACATTGATAGCTCAATACAATCACATAGATACAGTAGAAGCACTTTTTGAAAAGTATCCAGAAGAAATAGCAGCAGTAATAATAGAACCTATTGCTGGAAATATGGGAACAATTCCAGCTAAACCAGAATTTTTACAAAAACTTAGAGAGGTTTGTACAAAGCAAGGAGCACTTTTAATATTTGATGAAGTTATGACTGGATTTAGGGTAGCTTATAAAGGTGCACAAAGCAGATATGGTATTAAACCAGATTTAACAACTTATGCAAAGATAATGGGAGGAGGACTTCCAAGTGGTGCCTATGGAGGAAGAAGAGACATTATGGAAAAACTTTCACCAATAGGACCTGTATATCAAGCAGGAACTATGTCAGGAAATCCAGTAGTTATGGCAGCAGGATATACTACTTTAAAGAAACTATATAATAATCCATCTTATTATGAACACATGGAAAAAATAGGTGCAGAACTTCAAAAGGGAATAGAAACAGTTGCTAAAGAAAAGGGACTTCCTATGGTGGTAAATAGATGTGGTGCTATGCTAACACCTTTCTTTACTAATAGAGAAGAAGTAATGGATTATGAAGATGCTAAGTCCTGTGATACAAAGCTTTATGGAAGATTTTTCGAACATATGATAAACAGCGGAATATATATAGCACCATCACAATTTGAAGCTACTTTTATAGGAGTTAAGCATGATGTATATGAAGTTGAAAGATATTTAGAAGCTATGAGAAAGTTTTAATAGGAGTTAGATTATGAAAAGTATAGTTATATCATCTAACAGTAGTGGTGGAGGTAAAACCACCATTTCTGTTGGAATTATGAAAGCTTTAATGAAAAAAGGATTTGATGTTCAAGGATATAAAGTTGGACCAGACTATATAGATCCAGCTTTTCACAGCAAAATAACAGGAAAACCTTCTAGGAATTTAGATATATACCTTATGGAAGAAGAAGGTATAAAAGCTTCTTATTCTAGGGGGAAGGGAGAATTAGGTATTGTAGAAGGAGTTATGGGTCTATATGATGGCAAAGGAATAGATTCTAAATACTCTACAGCCCATGTAGCTAAAACCTTAGAATTACCTGTAGTTTTAGTATTGTCTCCAAAAGCTCAAAGTGCAACATTATGTGCAGAGATAAATGGACTTATGAACTTTGAAGAAATACAAATAGGTGGAATAATACTAAATAATATATCAGAAAGCTACTATAATCTTTTAAAAGCGGCTATAGAATACAATTGTAATGTTAAAGTTTTAGGATATATTCCAAAAGACGAAAGATTAAAAATAGGAAGTAGACATTTAGGACTTATACAAAGTAGTGAAATAGAGGATTTAGAAGAAAAAATAGATATATGCAGCGAACATATATTAAAAAATGTAGATATAGATGAACTTTTAAAAATATTTAAAGAAACTCCTGTATATGAGGATAATTTCCACTTGCAAAATGAGGATTTAAAAATAGCAGTGGCTTACGATAAAGCATTTTCCTTTTATTACAGAGAGAATATAGAACTTTTAGAAGAATTAGGAGAAGTTATTTATTTTAGTCCTTTAAATGATAAAAAATTACCCAAAGATATAGATTTTCTTTATATAGGTGGTGGATATCCTGAGGTATTTATAGAGGAACTTTCTAAAAATAAATCCATGTTAAAAAGCATAAAAGAAGAATTAGATAAAGGACTTAAATGCTATGCAGAATGTGGAGGTCTTATGTATCTTACAGAAGCTATAGAAAATAATGAGGGCTTAAAAGGAGATACTGTAGGATATTTTAAGGGAACTTCTAAAATGACAAAAAGACTTCAAAACTTTGGATATGCTCAGTTAGAAGTATGTAAAGAAAATGAAATACTCCCTAAAGGACTTACAATAAACTGTCATGAATTTCACAAATCTATTGTGGAATTAGATGAAAAAACAATATTTAAAATAAATAAAACTATGTACAATGGTGAAATAAAAAATTGGCATTGTGGATACATAAAAGGTAATACCATAGCAGCTTATGCCCATGTGAATTTCCTAGGAAATACAGAGTTTTTAAAAGCTTTATTAAAAAAATAAAAATGCTTACGAAAGAAGGGATTTATAGTGATTGAATATGTAAAAAAACCTATGGCAATAGAAGAAAAAAGTTTTGAAATAATAGGAAGTGAAATGAAGAGAAAAGACTTTACAGAGGAAGAACTAAAAATAATAAAAAGAACCATACATACTACAGGGGATTTTGACTATGAAAATATAGTTTATATAAAAGAAGGGGCAATAGAGGAAGCTTTAAAATTATTAAAAAAGGGAATAACTATTTATACAGATACTAATATGGCTAAGGCGGGAATTAATAAGTCAGCTCTAAAAAAATTAAATTGTAAAATAGAATGTTTTGTTTCCAATGAAGAAGTAGCTAAAATAGCTAAAGAAAGAGGAATAACTCGTTCTATGGCAGGGGTAGAAAAAGCAGTAGAAGATGGTGTAGAGTTCTTTGTTTTTGGTAATGCACCAACAGCATTATTTAAACTTATAGAATTAACTAAAGAAGGGAAAGCTAATCCTAAATTTATAGTGGGTTCACCAGTAGGATTTGTAGGAGCAGCAGAATCAAAAGAACAATTAGAAAAATCATTAGATATACCTATGATTACAGTAAGAGGTAGAAAGGGAGGAAGCAATGTAGCTGCGGCTATTATAAATGCTCTTATGTATATGATAGTAGATAGAAAATAAGTAGGTGAAATCTATGTTAGATATGTATGTAATGGTAGACGGTAAAAAATTAAGATGTGGATATACCACAGGTTCTTGTGCTACAGCAGCTGCAAAGGCTGCTACATATATGCTTTATAATGAAAAAAAATTAAAAACCATAGATATAGATACTCCAAAAGGAGTAAATCTTCATTTGGATATAAAAAAGATAAATAGAAAAGAAGACTATGTCGAGTGTTGCGTTATTAAAGATGGTGGAGATGATCCAGATGCAACTCATGGCATGGAAATATGGGCAAGAGCTAAGAAAAAAGATAGCGGATACACTCTAAAAGGTGGAGAAGGTGTAGGAGTAGTACAAGGAGAGGGGCTTTATGTAGCAAAGGGAGAACCAGCTATAAATCCTGTTCCTAGAACTATGATAGAAAGTGAAGTAAAATCTGTATTACCTAAAGATAAGGGAGTAGAAATAACAATTTTTGCTCCAGAAGGAACGGAAATCGCTAAAAAAACTTTTAATCCTAGACTGAATATAGTTGGAGGAATATCTATTTTAGGAACTTCAGGAATTGTAATGCCAATGTCTGAAGAAGCTTTAAAACAATCCATAGAATTGGAAATAAAGCAAAAGATAGCCAATGGTCATAAGGATTTAATATTGGTTTTTGGAAATATAGGTGAAAGAAAAGGAATAGAATTGGGTTTAGATCCAAACAAAATGGTATCCATATCTAATTTCGTAGGATTTGCACTAGATTGTTGCAGAGGAAATGGCATAAAGGATATAACGTTAATAGGGCATATAGGTAAAATGTGTAAAATAGCAGCGGGATGTTTCAATACTCATAGTAGAGTATGTGATGTTAGATTAGAAGTATTGTCCCTAGAATTAGGATTAATGGGCTACGATATAGATTTAGTAAAAAGTGTATATAACCAAAAGACTACTGAAGGAGCAGTAAAATTCCTAGGAGAAGGCTATGACAAACTCTATGAAAGAATAGCTAAAAAAATAGCTAAAAGAATAGAAATATATAGCTATGGAGAAATCTCTCCAAAGATTTTAATGTTCTCCATGGAAAAAATCTTATTCAGTGAATAAAAGGGGGCGATAAGCATGGTATATATAGTTGGTATAGGACCTGGTCATAGGGACTATATAATGCCTAAAGCTATAGATGTATTAAAAAAAGTAGATATAATAGTAGGCTTTGGTAGAGCTATGGAAAGTGTAGATTTTTTACCTACTAAGAAAATAAAAGTGGGAAAAATAAAAGAAGTAGTGGAAACATTAAATGAAAATACAGATAAAGACATAGCTGTAGTGGCGTCAGGAGATCCTCTGTTTTTTGGAATTACAGAGTATATAAAAAGAGAATATAAAAAAGATATAGAAATAATACCAGGCATTAGTTCCTTTCAATACCTTATGGGTAAGTTAAATAAAAGCTGGAATAATGCTTATTTGGGTAGTCTTCATGGAAGAGAAGATGAATTTTTAAAGAAAGTAAAAGAAAATTCCATATCTGTATGGCTTACAGATAGTAAAAATAGTCCGGATAAATTAGCAGAATTATTGGTTGTAAATGGGTTGAATCCATATATGTATGTAGGAGAAGAACTATCTTATGAAGATGAAAGAATATTGGAAGGACAAGCAGAAAAAATAAAGGATGAAATTTTTTCAAAGCTTTCTGTAGTAATTATTGAAAATAATAATTTTGTAACAAAAGAAGATATTCATTTTATAAAGGATGATGAATTCATAAGAGGGGATTGTCCTATGACTAAAGAAGAAGTGAGAATGCTTACTGCTATTAAAATGGATATAAAAGAAGAAGACAAAGTTTTAGATATAGGAGCTGGAACTGGCTCTGTAAGTATTCAAGCCTGTAAATTATGTCCCCTAGGAAAAGTTATAGCAATAGAGAAAGAAGAAGAGGCAATAAGCGTAATTAGAGAAAACAAGAAAAAATTTAATGCTCACAATTTAGAAATAATGGAGGGAGAAGCTTTATCCCTAAAAGATAAAATACAAGAAAACTTTAATTCTATATTCATAGGTGGAAGTGGTGGAAACCTAGAAGATTTAATAAAAGAATATAGTAAGAAATTAAAAGATAATGGGAAAATAGTACTTAATTTTATAACAATAAATAATTTATATAAGGCCATGAATACTTTGAAAGAGTTAGGTTTTAAGGTTAAATGTACTCAAGTATCCATAAGTAAAACTAGAGGTGAAACTTACATGTTAATGGGGTATAATCCAATATTTATAATAGAAGGAGAAAAGAAAAATGGCTAAATTATATGGAATAGGTGTAGGACCAGGAAGTGAAGAGCTTTTAACAGTAAAAGCTGTAAATATATTAAAAAATGCAAAGGTAGTTATTGCTCCATCTTCAAAAAATGGAGGGGACAGTATAGCACTACAAGCTTGCAAGAAATACATAAATAAAGATGCCCAAATAATAGTAAAACATTTCCCTATGGGAAAATCTGATAGAGAAGAAAAAATATATAATGCTTTTAAAACTATAGAAGATTATTTACAAAAAAACGAAGATGTAGTTTTCCTAACAATAGGAGATCCTTTTGTATATAGCACTTACATATATCTTTTAGAGCACATAAATGCAAAGGGATATGAAACAGAAACAGTTCCAGGAATAACTTCCTTTTGTGCTGCTGCAAGTTTAGCAGGACAGGAATTAGTAATAGGAGATGAGCCATTATTAATACTACCATCTACTAGATTAGATAGTATAAAAGATGAAAAATATGTGGTTATAATGAAATTATATAATAATGAAGAAAAAGTTTTAAATTTCTTAGAGGAGAGAAATTTTAAATATGTATGTGTAAGAAGAGCTTATAGAGAAGGGCAACAAATACTTAGAAATAGACAAGAGATAATAGATAACAAAGATTATATGTCTCTTATAATCGCAAATAGAGAGTAAGAAGGGGAAGATTATTATGAGTAAAAATACTTCAAAGGTATATTTCATAGGAGCGGGACCAGGAGATGTGGATTTAATTACAGTAAAAGGAAGAGATATATTAGCGAAAGCAGATGTTGTTATATATGCAGGTTCTTTAGTAAGCAAAGAACACTTAGATTTTTGTAAAAAAGATGTAGAAAAATACAATTCAGCTTCCATGACTCTAGAGGATGTTCTAGAAGTTATGAAAAAAGCTAATAATGAAGGTAAATCAGTAGTTAGACTTCATACAGGAGATCCATCTATGTATGGAGCTATAAAAGAACAAATGGATGAATTAGATAAGCTTAATATAGAATATGAAGTTGTTCCAGGAGTTAGTTCTTGTTTTGCAGCGGCAGCAGCTATAAAAAGAGAATTTACACTTCCTAAGGTAACTCAAACTTTAATACTTACTAGAGTGGAAGGAAGAACTCCAGTACCAGAAGGAGAAGATTTAGAAAAATTAGCATCTGTTGGTGCATCTATGGCAATTTTCTTGTCTATTAGTATGATAGATAAGGTAGTAGAAAAATTGAGAAAAGGTTATGGAAGAAATGTACCTATTGCTGTAGTGGAAAGAGCTACTTGGGAAGATGAAAGAGCTATTATTGGTACTTTAGATGATATAGCTGATAAAGTTAAAGAAGCTAATATAACTAAGTGTGCCCAAATACTAGTTGGAGATTTTATAGATTGTGATTATGATAAAAGTCTTCTATATGATAAAAGCTTTTCACACATGTACAGAAAGGCAGAAAAATAATATATGAAAATGGCTATTATAACTATTACCCAAAATGGAGATAAAATTGCAACTACCATAGAAAAACTTTTAAAGGGTGATGTAACTATATTTTCTAAAAATAATAGTGAAAACTTTGTTTTTAAAGATGTAGTTAAAAAAGCTTTTGAAGAATTTGAAGCTATAGTTTTTATAACTTCTACGGGAATAGCAGTAAGATCCATAGCGCATTATATAAAATCTAAGGATAAGGATCCAGCAGTGATAGTTATAGATAATTCAGGAAATTATGTTATTAGTCTTTTAAGTGGTCACTTAGGAGGAGCAAATGAAATAAGTTTAAAAATAGCGGAAACAATAAAGGCTACACCTGTTATTACTACTGCTACAGATAATTTAGGAATTACTGCTCCAGATATGATTGCTAAAGAAAATAACCTTATAATAGATAGTTTAAAAGATGCAAAAGATATAGCATCCCTTCTTGTAGGGGAAGATAAAGTTGCATTTTTAGATGAAGAAAATATAATATCTACCCCTAAGGGATATACAAAGGATTTTAAAGATAGTAAGGGAGTGGTTTATGTCACTAATAAAATTGATTATAAACTACCAGATGAACTATCAAATATGAAAAAGTTAAAACTTATAAGAAAAAATATAGTACTTGGTATAGGGTGTAGAAAAGATTATTCAAAGGAAGCTATGGAGAATAATGTTGCTAATACATTAAGGGAATATAACATAGACAAAAGAGCCATAGAATCTATAGGAACAGTAGAAATTAAAAAAGAAGAAGAGGCTATTATTAATTTATCACAAAAGCTTCAAGCTCCCATGAAAATATTTACTATAGATGAAATAAAGGAAGTTCATAAGGATTTTGAAGGAAGTGACTTTGTGGAAAAGACCATAGGGGTTAGGTCTGTTGCAGAACCCTGTGTTAAATTACAAGGTGGGAATAATATAAGTGGTAAATTAAAATTAAATGGAATGACGTTGTGCATTGGACAGAACACAATCAATAGGGAAAGGTGATTATTTTGGGAAAACTATATGTAATAGGAATTGGTCCAGGAGGACTTGATCATATGACATTAAAGGCTGTGAAGGCTATAGAAGAAAGTGAAATAATTGTTGGATATACAAAGTATATAGATATGGTAAAAAGTTTAATAGAAAATAAGGAAGTAGTTTCTACTGGTATGAAAGGTGAAGTAGAAAGATGTAAAAAGGCATTAGAACTTTCAAAGGATAAAACTGTATCTATAATAAGTACTGGGGATGCAGGTATATATGGTATGGCAGGATTAATACTAGAATTAAAAAAGGATGAGAATGTAGAGATAATTCCAGGAGTTACAGCATCATCTTCTGCAGCATCTGTATTAGGTTCCCCAATTATGCATGATAATTGTAATATAAGTTTAAGTGACTTAATGACACCTTATGAATTAATAAAAAATAGAATAGAACTTGCAGCCAAAGGAGATTTTGTAATTTCACTATATAATCCTAGAAGTAAGGGAAGACCTCACTATTTAAAAGAATGTTTAGATATAATAAAAAAATATAGAAAAGGAAATACTCCAATTGGAGTAGTGAAAAATGCTCTAAGAGAGGGACAAGAAATTACTGTAACTGATTTAGATAGCTTTAATGAGGAAATTGTAGATATGTTTTCTATTGTAATTATAGGTAATAGCCAAAGTTATATAAAAGAAGGAAAATTTATAACACCAAGAGGATATTCTTTGTAAAAACCTGGAGGATTTTTTATGATTGGTTTAATTAGTGGAACATCTGAAGGAAAAGAACTTCTTTCAAATTTAAATAGGTATACAGATAATATATTAGTATCTACGGCTACATCCTATGGTGGAGAATTATTAAAGGACTATAAATACAAATACTTAAATACAACTCCATTGGATAAGGAAAATATGATAAAACTTTTTAAAGAAAAAAAGGTAGAAGTTTTAATAGATGCTTCTCATCCCTATGCTTTGGAAGTAAGTAAAAATGCCATGGAAGTTTGTAATTGTATAGGGATAGAATATATTAGATTTGAAAGAGAAAAAATTATTGAAAAATTTTTAGGAGAAGAAAAGATATTAGTAGTAGAAAATTACGAGGATTTGTATTCTAAATTAAAATATATAAAAGGAAATATACTAAATACTACAGGTAGTAGAAATATGGATAAAATAATAAAATTAAATTTGGAAAATAGAATAATTCATAGAGTTCTGCCATCTTTAAAAGTTATAAAAGAATGTTTTGATTTAGGTGTAGAATTACACAATATCATAGCTATTAAAGGACCTATTACTTATGATTTAAACAGAGCTTTTATAAGAGAATACAATGCTAAAGCTATATTACTTAAAGATAGCGGCAAAGAAGGTGGAACAGAAGAAAAAATAAGAGCTGCCATAGATGAAAATATATATGCTATTGTAGTAGATAGAAAAAGTTTAGATTATAAGAATAAATTTAATAATAAGGAAGAAGTTATTAAGTATTTAAAAAAGTTACAATACATATAAAAGGGAGTATCAATAAAATATGTGTGGTAATTCAGTGTAATAACTCTCCTAATTAATCAAAATAAATATTAGTAATTAGGAGAGGATAATATTATGAAAATAAATAAAATAGTAATAACAGCCCTTTTTATAGCTTTATCTTTTATAGGGGCAAATATAAAAATTATGGGTACTATAGCTTTTGATGCCATGCCAGGATTTTTAGGAGCACTTCTTTTAGGGCCAGTGTATGGTGGAATAATTGGAGGAGTAGGACATTTTTTAACTGCATTAACTAGTGGTTTTCCTCTTTCCTTGCCAGTGCACTTAGTAATAACTGTAATTATGGCAGTTACTATGGCTATATTCGCTTTAGTTTATAAGTTACTGGTAAATAAAAATAAAGTATTGGCAATTATTTTAGCAGTAATAGTAGGTGTAACTGTAAATGGACCAATTAATTTATTAGTTTTATCACCTCTTTTAATGCCAATAATGGGTAAGGCAGGAATACTTGCATTAGTTCCTGTACTTTCAGCAGTAGCTGCCATAAATGCAATAGTTGCAGTATTAATTTATAAATTTTTACCAAGGAGCTTAAAAAACTATGAAAATAAGTAAAGTTAGGGATCTTACGTTAATTAAGTTAACAGAGGATAAAAATTTAATAGTTGCTTGTGACAGTTGTGGAGGTATTGGAAACAAACTTGAGGATACCTTAAAAGTACCAGCATTTATTGTAGGAAAATTTACAGCAAGGGTAGCATTAATGGAAGTTCTATGTACAGGAGCAGAAATAGTTTCTATAACAGATGCTGTTTGCAATGAAATGGAGCCTACAGGTAGTGAAATAATAAGAGGTATAAAACAAGAACTAAAAGAAGCTAATATAAATAACATAACCTTAAATGGAAGTACAGAAGAAAATTTTCCTACTAAGGCCACAGGTCTTGGAATTACTGTGATTGGAATTGTAGATGATGGAAAAATGAGAGTTAATAATATAAAAAAAGATTGTTTGCTTATCTCTATAGGAACTCCTAAAGTAGGAAAAGAAATAAATATAGAAGGTTATGATGAAGAAATAGCAAACTATAATCATATATATAGCTTATTAAAAGAGGAAGAGGCTTATGAAATAGTTCCAGTAGGATCTAAAGGTATATTGTTTGAGGCAGAAGAGTTAGCTAAAAATAATAATTGTAAATTTTATTTAAGAGAAAATAAGATTAATGAGGATATAAGAAAAACTGCAGGGCCTGCTACGGTTATAATTGCAGCAGTTTCAAAAAAAGTATATGAAAAGGTAAAGAATATAGAAAATATAAATCTTTTAGGTGAAATAAAAAAAGAAACCTAAATATTATAAAGTGAAAAGAAAGGAAAGATGTTTTTATGTCAAAAAAGGGTATCTTAGTAGTAAGTTTTGGGACAAGTTATGAGGAAACAAGAAAGGCTACAATTGAAGCTATAGAAAATAAAATAAGAGAAACCTATAAAGATTATGAAGTTAGAAGAGCATTTACTTCTGGAATGATAATTAATAAATTAAAGAATAGAGATAATATACACATAGATAATCCAGAAGAGGCTTTAGAAAAAATGGCTAGGGATGGATTTGAAGAGGTTATAGTACAATCTCTACATATAATTCCAGGAGATGAATACGATGAAATAAAAATAGCTGTTCATAGATTTAGAAATAAAAAAGCATTTAAAAAACTTACACTAGGAAGACCTCTACTTTATAGAATAGAAGATTATTTTAATGTAGTAGAAGCTTTAAAACCACAAATACCTGAAATTAGAGAAGATTCTGCAGTGCTATTTATGGGACATGGAAGTGTACATCATTCTAATTCATGTTATTCACAATTTCAATATGTATTAAAACAAAGCGGTTTGAAAAATATTTTTGTAGCTAATGTAGAAGGATTTCCAGAAATAGATGTAGTTGTTCGTAAGCTAAAAGAAAGAAATATAAAAGAAGTAACATTAATGCCTTTTATGATAGTAGCAGGAGATCATGCAACAAATGATATGGCGGGGGAAGATGAGGATTCGTGGAAGAATATATTAGAAAAAGAAGGTTTTAAAGTAAATATATATCTTCATGGATTAGGAGAAAATAGGGGAATACAAGATATCTATACTCAATATGTTCAAGATTGTATAGATAATAATCCATTAAAAGAACAAATATAGATATAAGTATTTATTTGTGTTATATTATTAAATAAGGAATAAATAAATTTAACTATATGAAAGAAGGGATTTATATGTCAAATAAAGGATATGTTCAAGTATATACTGGCAATGGTAAAGGTAAAACTACAGCGGCTTTAGGTTTATCTTTAAGAGCTACTTGTGCTGGTAAAAAAGTATTTTTTGGTCAATTTACAAAGGGAATGAATTATAGTGAATTAAAAGCTCCAGAAATACTTCCAAATTTCACATTAGAACAGTTTGGAAGAAATGCTTTCATATTTGGTACACCTTCAAAAGCTGATATAGAGGAAGCGAAAAAAGGGTTAAAAAGAGCAGAGGAAGTTCTAACATCAGGTGAATATGATGTTGTAGTTTTTGATGAAATAAATATAGCTTTATTTTATGAATTATTTTCAGTTCAAGAAGTTTTAGATTTATTAGATAAAAAAGCAGAACATACTGAAGTAATATTAACAGGAAGATATGCACCACAAGAGATAATAGACAGAGCAGATTTAGTTACAGAAATGAGAGAAATAAAACATTACTATACTCAAGGAGTTCCTTGTAGAAAAGGAATAGAAAATTAATAGTTAAAATAAAATAATATGAATAAAAAGGTGAAATAGTTATTTCTTAAAAGGGAAGTATGGTGAAAATCCATCACGGTCCCGCCACTGTAATCAGGGAGTTAGATTTTACCACTGTTGAATAATGGGAAGGTAAAATTTATTAGAACTATGAACTGTAAGTCAGGATACCTGCCTTTTTATTAAAGTAAGCATTCCTACGAGGATAGGAGATGTGGTAGTTTTGTGAAGCTAAAACATCTTTTCCTAGGGAAAGATGTTTTTTTAATGCAAAAGGGGGAATTAATTTGACAAAGGATTTGTCTACTATGGAAACTTTATTCCAAGCTATGACAGATGATATGAGAGCAAATATAGAAAAATTATTTAATATAGCAGAAAAAGATAAAGAAAAGACTGCTCAACTTATGAATTTAGTAGAACATAAAATAAAATTTGTTTCAATAGAAAGCAAACGATATTGGAAACCAATTATAAATTACAGTAGATGTGATAAATGTAAAAAATGTATAGAAGTTTGTAGTAAAGTATATTATTTTAACAATGAAAAAAATAGAGTGGAAATAAAAGGTGAAAATTGCGAATTATTATGTAAAGATTGTCAAAATGTATGTAAACAGGACGCTATAGATTTACCAAATAGAAAAGATATGTTAGACTATTTCTATATAGAATAATAATGATTTGGAGGAGAAATCATGGAGGAGAAAGGATATATTCAAGTTTATACAGGGAATGGTAAAGGAAAGACTACAGCAGCATTAGGTCTAGCATTAAGAGCAACTTGTGCAGGAAAAAAAGTTTTTATGGGTCAATTTGTCAAGGGCATGAAATACAGTGAATTAAATGCTATGGACTATTTACCCTATTTTGTTATAGAAAGATTTGGAAAGAATTGTTTTATATATAATGATCCCACTGAAGATGATATAGATAGAGCAGTTAGGGGATTAAAAAGGATTGAAGAAGTAATAAATTCTGAAGAATATGACATAGTGATTTTAGATGAAGTAAATATAGCTTTGTATTATAAACTATTTTCACCAGAGGATGTTATAAAAATTTTAGATAAAAAACCTGAAAGAACAGAAATTATTTTAACAGGAAGATATGCACCACAAGAAATAATAGATAGAGCAGATTTAGTTACAGAGATGGCAGAAATAAAACACTATTATTATAAAGGTGTTAAATGTAGAAAAGGTATAGAAAATTAAAATATAAAAAAGTTATTTAATAATTATTCATTAATTAAAGTTTTTGTTATAGATTTGTAATTTTTTTTAGTATAGAATGTAGTAGAATAATAGTAGGTTATGAAAAAGTATTAAAAGCAAGGGTGATGTAATATGAAACAAGATAAAGATTATGGAATGAATTTATATTCAGAAAATAAAAGAAAAGATAGGAAAACTAGGAAAAGAAGAAGAAGAAGAACTATATTTTTGCTTGTCGTTTTAATTATATTTACAGGAGGCATATGGATTAAAAGTTCTATTAATAAGAAAAAAGTTTTATCCAATAATGAAAAACAACAAGAAATTATAGAAAATAAAGAGAAAAATGATGATGAAAAACTTCAAGAAAATGAGAAAAATAAAGAAATAAAAGATAATGCAGAAGAGGATAAAACCGATAATGATAAAAAAGAGGACAAGGGTCTTTTAGTTGGACAAGATGGTCTTAAAAGAGATAAAAATAATACTATTGTTATGACTGTTGATGAAATATGGGGTAATGCAGATAAAAAGAAAATTGCGTTTTTAACATTTGATGATGGTCCAAGCATGTATACTCCACAAATATTAGATATATTAAAAAAATATAATGTAAAAGCTACTTTTTTTGTACTAGGGACTTCTGTAGAATCAAATCCTGAGTACTTAAAAAGAGAAGTGGAAGAAGGACATGCTATAGGTAATCACACTTATAGTCATAATATAAAGTATTTTGGCAATTATACTCCACAAGGCTTTGTACAAGATGTAAAAAAGTGTGATAATGCTATTAAGACAGTTTTGGGACAAGACTTTAAAACTAATTTAGTAAGATTTCCGGGAGGATCTTTTAATCATAAAAGTTATGAAAATGAACTTTTAAATGCTGGTTTTAAACATATAGATTGGAATATAGAAAATGGAGATGCAAGAAGATTAAATGTACCTAAAGAAGAGTTGTTAAATAATGTGAAAAGGGACATGGTAAATCACAATCATTTAGTAATACTAATGCATGACTCAGCCACTAAAAAAACTACAGTAGAATCCTTACCAGAGTTAATAGAATATCTTAAAGGTCAAGGTTTTGAATTTGGC
>Ga0307456_100002_pt1 | contig 17605 bp, 32 predicted proteins | sample GoafecGrGen6Rep3_FD_203831 | JGI IMG/M metagenome (GOLD analysis project Ga0307456, IMG submission 203831) | Metatranscriptome of enriched fungal communities from goat fecal pellet, Isla Vista, California, United States - Reed Canary Grass... ...
ACAGCGATGAGGCAAGAGGTTGCCGGACTTCCGGGTAATTCTTGACTGAGTATGTTTCGATCTTAGAATCGAGCGACGGTTATTCTGTAATTTCACGTTGTTGTGTTTTAAAATATGCAACACCTGGAGCAGTTTATAGAATACATCCGCTGTTGTACGTATGAAGTAAAGCGTGCAAGAAAAAGGAGGGAAACAAATGGCAAAGCAAAAAATAAGAATAAGATTAAAAGCGTTTGATCATACAATATTAGATCAATCCGCAGAAAAGATTGTTGAAACTGCTAAGTCATCAGGAGCAAAAGTAGCAGGTCCAGTACCACTACCAACTGAAAAAGATGTTGTAACAATCTTAAGATCACCACATAAACATAAAGATTCAAGAGAACAATTTGAAATAAGAACACACAAGAGATTAATAGACATAATGAGTCCATCACCAAAAACTGTAGATTCATTAATGAGACTAGATCTACCAGCTGGTGTTGATATTGAAATAAAATTATAATATAGTAATAGAACATTTGGCTATTACGAACTATTATGATTGCTTTAAATTTAAGGTGATCCGCTAATATGTTGAGGAGGTGTAAATCAAATGAAAAAAGCTATAATAGGTAGAAAGCTTGGTATGACACAAATATTTGATGAAAATAATAGAGTTATTCCTGTAACAGTAGTAGAAGCAGGACCATGTACAGTAGTTCAAAAGAAGACTATAGAAAAAGATGGTTATGAGGCTATACAGGTTGGATATGGGGAAATAAGAGAAAAATTAGTTAATAAGCCTCTTAAAGGACATTTTGAAAAGGCTGGAGTAGGTCTTAGAAGAATGTTAAGGGAGTTTAAACTAGAAAATGCAAGTGAATATCAAGTAGGTCAAGAAATAAAAGTTGATGCATTTGAAGCAGGAGAAAAAATTGATGTTACTGGAACTTCTAAAGGAAAGGGATATCAAGGTATAATCAAAAGATGGAATGCTCATAGAGGACCTATGTCTCATGGTTCTAAATTCCATAGAGCAGTAGGATCAATGGGAGCAGCTTCTTATCCAGCAAGAACTTTCAAAAACAAAAGAATGGCTGGACATATGGGAAATGTTAAATCTACAGTTCTAAATTTAGAAGTAGTGAAGACTATTCCTGAAAAAAACCTTATATTGATCAAAGGTGGAATACCAGGACCAAATAAAGGTTATGTAATAATAAGAAATTCAATAAAAGCGTAAATATTGTTAGAAAGGAGGATACAGAATGCCTACAGTAGGATTATTTAATAAAGAAGGTAAAAAAGTTGGAGATTTCCAATTATCAGATAAAGTATTCGGTGTTGAAGTTAATAAAGAAGTGCTACACCAAGTTATAGTTGCTCAATTAGCTAATAAAAGACAAGGAACTCAATCTGCTAAAACAAGAGCTGAAGTTACTGGTGGAGGAAAAAAACCTTGGAGACAAAAAGGAACTGGTAGAGCAAGACAAGGTTCAATAAGAGCTCCGCAATGGATTAAAGGAGGAATAGTTTTTGCTCCAAAGCCAAGAGATTATTCAATAACTATTCCAAAATCAATGAAGAGAGTTGCAATGAAATCAGCGCTTTCATCAAAAGTTGAAGAAAATGAAATAGTAGTATTAGAAAACTTAGAAATAGATGAGCCAAAAACAAAAGAAATAGTAAAAATATTAGATGCATTTAATGCTAAGAAAACTTTAATTGTTACTGCAGAATCAAATAAAAATGTATATAAGTCAGCGAGAAACATTGAAGGGGTAACTGTATTACCAGTTAACAACATAAATGTTTATGATATATTAAGATATGACAAATTTATAATAACTAAGGATGCTGTATCTAAAATTGAGGAGGTGTATGCATAATGAAGCTAACAAACTATGATATCATAAGAAGACCAATTATAACAGAAAAAACTATGGCTTCAATGGCTGATAAAAAATACACCTTTATAGTTGATAAGCATTCAAATAAAAGCCAAATAAAAAGAGCAATAGAAGAAGTATTTGGTGTTAAAGTTGCAGATGTTAAAACTGCCAATTATTTAGGAAAAAATAAGAGGGTTGGAGTTCACTTCGGAAAAAGAGCAGATTATAAGAAAGCTATAGTAAAATTAACTGAAGATAGCAAGTCAATTGAATTCTTTGAAGGAATGTAATTTATTATAGATTTAATGCTCAAATAAAAGCGTTATTGGGTGAGCTTTTCCCAGAGAAGCTTAGAATAAGGAGGTAAAGAAATGGGAATAAAATTATTTAAGCCTACCACACCAAGTAGAAGACATATGTCAGTATATACTTTTGAAGAAATTACTACAGATAAGCCAGAAAAATCACTTTTAGTTTCACTAAAAAGAACTGGCGGTAGAAATAGTCAAGGTAAAATGACTGTTCGTCATCGTGGTGGCGGTGCTAAGAGAAAATATAGAATAATTGATTTTAAGAGAAATAAAGATGGAATACCAGCAAAGGTTTCATCTATCGAATACGATCCAAATAGAACTGCATTTATAGCATTAGTAGTATATACTGATGGGGAAAAAAGATACATAATAGCTCCAGAAGGATTAAAAGTAGGAGATGTTATAGTTTCAGGTCCAGATGCAGATATAAAAACAGGAAACTGTCTTCCTATAAAAAATATACCAGTAGGTACTTTTGTTCATAATATTGAATTAGCTAGTGGAAAAGGAGCACAACTTGTAAGATCTGCAGGAGCTTCTGCACAGTTAATGGCTAAGGAAGGAAATTATGCAACAATTAAATTACCAAGTGGTGAAACTAGATATGTAAGAGTTGAATGTAGAGCTACTATAGGTACAGTTTCTAATGTTAAGCATGAAATCATGTCTATAGGTAAAGCAGGTAGAAAAAGAAAAATGGGATTCAGACCTGCGGTTAGAGGTTCAGTTATGAATCCTTGTGATCACCCTCACGGTGGTGGAGAAGGAAGAACACCAATAGGAATGTCAAGTCCAGTTACTCCATGGGGTAAACCAGCACTTGGATATAAGACTAGAAAAACTAAGAAATATTCAGATAGACTTATTATCAAGAGAAAAAATGATTAGTTTTGAAGAGAATAATTATTCTCTTCAAAAATCAATTTAATAAGTAGCTGAAGGGAGGCAAAAAAGTTGAGTAGATCAGTAAAAAAAGGACCTTTTGTCCATGAGGGGCTTTTAAAGAAGATAAATGAGATGAATAAAAATGGTGAGAAAAAAGTTATTAAGACTTGGTCAAGAAGTTCAACTATTTTTCCACAAATGATAGGTCATACTATTGCTGTACATGATGGAAGAAAACATGTACCTGTATATATTTCTGAAGATATGGTAGGCCATAAATTAGGAGAATTCGTTCTAACTAGAACATTTAGAGGTCATACTGAGAAATCAGAAAAAACAACCGGTGCTAGATAATTCGGGAAGGAGGTAATAGACAATGGAAGCTAAGGCAATTGCAAAGTACGTAAGAATGTCCCCAAGAAAAGTAGGCGTTGTTCTTGATTTAGTAAGAGGAAAAGATGTAAATGAAGCTTTTGCAATATTAAACTATACACCAAGAGAGGCAGCTGTAGTTATAAATAAAGTTTTAAAATCAGCTGTAGCTAATGCTGAAAATAATTTAGAGTTAGATCCAAGCAGATTATATGTTGCTGAAGCATATGCATGCCAAGGACCGACTTTAAAGAGATATCAACCTCATGCACAAGGAAGAGCTTTTAGGATCAATAAAAGAACAAGTCATGTTACTTTAATTGTGAAGGAAAGAGAATAAAGAAGGAGGGAAATAGATGGGACAGAAAGTACATCCACACGGCTTAAGAGTAGGAGTCATTAAAGACTGGGATGCTAAGTGGTATGCGGACAAAAAGAATTTTTCAGACAATTTAGTTGAAGACAATAATATAAGAAATTTTGTGAAAAAGAAGGTTTATGCAGCTGGAATATCTAAAATTGAAATAGAAAGAGCTGCAAAAAGAGTTAAATTAAATATATATACTGCTAAACCAGGAATGGTTATTGGTAGAGGCGGTCAAGGAATCGAAGCCTTAAAAGGAGAATTAAAAAATATAGTTTCTAATGATAAAAATATATTAATAAATATAGTTGAAGTAAAATCAGCAGAAACTGATGCTCAATTAATGGCTGAAAATATTGCTCAACAATTAGAAAAAAGAATATCTTTTAGAAGAGCAATGAAGCAAACTATTCAAAGAGCAATGAAATCAGGTGTTAAAGGTGTAAAAACATCTTGTTCAGGAAGACTTGGAGGAACAGATATAGCTAGAACAGAATTTTACCATGAGGGAACAATTCCACTTCAAACACTTAGAGCTGATATAGATTATGGATTTGCGGAAGCTGACACTACATATGGAAAAATAGGTGTAAAAGTATGGGTGTATAAAGGAGAAGTTCTTCCAGCAAAGAAAGAAGTAAAAGAAGAAGTTAATGCATAAGGAAGGAGGAAAATGACATGTTAATGCCTAAAAGAGTTAAACGTCGTAAAGTACAACGTGGCAGAATGAAGGGTAAGGCTACTAGAGGTAACTTTATAGCATATGGTGATTACGGATTACAAGCTACTGAATGTGGTTGGATAACAAGCAATCAAATAGAATCTGCCAGAATAGCTATAAACAGATATATAAGAAGGGGAGGAAAACTTTGGATAAAGATTTTCCCAGATAAACCTGTTACTCAAAAGCCAGCTGAAACTCGTATGGGTTCTGGTAAAGGTACTCCAGAATATTGGGTTGCAGTTGTTAAACCAGGCAGAGTGTTATTCGAATTAACAGGTGTAAATGAAGAAACTGCAAGAGAAGCTATGAGACTTGCTGCACACAAACTACCAGTTAAAACTAAGTTTGTAAAGAAATCAGATTTTGAAGAAGTGGGTGGTGAAATCAATGAAGGCTAGAGAGTTGCAAGATTTAAAAGATAGCAGTCCACAAGAATTAGAAGTTAAGTTGAACGATCTTAAAGGAGAGCTTTTTAATTTAAGATTTCAGTTAGCTACTGGTCAATTAGAAAACCCAATGAGAATAAGAGAAGTGAAGAAATCTATAGCCCAGATTAAGACCATCCTTAGACAAAATGAACTAAGGAATTTGGAACAGTAATAGCTTGAAGGGAGGTTTGTCGTTTGGAAAGAGCAAATAGAAAAACAAGAATAGGCAGAGTTGTTTCTGATAAAATGGATAAAACAATAGTAGTAGCTGTTGAAACTAAAGTTCGTCATCCACTATATGGAAAGATAATGAATAAAACTACTAAATTTAAAGCTCATGATGAGAACAATGAAGCTAGAATTAATGATAGAGTATCAATAATGGAAACAAGACCATTGTCCAAAGATAAAAGATGGAGATTAGTAGAAATAGTAGAGAAGGCTAAATAATTGGATATAGGCTGAAAGGAGGGTTTATAAATGATTCAGCAACAATCAATATTAAAAGTTGCGGATAACTCTGGAGCTAGAGAAATTATGTGTGTAAAAGTACTTGGCGGTTCTAATAGAAGATATGCCAATATTGGAGATATAATAGTTGCTAGTGTTAAAAGTGCAACACCAGGCGGGGTTGTTAAAAAAGGTGAGGTAATAAAAGCTGTAGTTGTAAGATCTAAAAAGGGAGTTAGAAGACCAGATGGATCATATATAAAATTTGATGAAAATGCAGCAGTTGTAATAAAAGATGATAAACAACCAAAAGGAACTCGTATATTTGGACCAGTTGCAAGAGAATTAAGAGATAAAGAGTTTAATAAAATATTATCATTAGCACCTGAAGTTCTATAAGATAAGGAGGTGGACTGAATGCAAAATAAAGTACACGTAAGAAAACAAGATACAGTTATGGTTATATCCGGTAAAGATAAGGGTAAAATAGGTGAAGTTTTAAGAGTTCTACCTAAGAACGGTAAAGTAGTAGTTAAAGATGTTAATGTAGTTACTAAGCATCAAAAACCAAGCAGAGAAAATATGCAAGGTGGAATTATTCATGTTGAAGCACCTATATATAGTTCAAAAGTTATGCTATATTGTACAAAGTGCAAATCAGTTACTAGAATAAATCATAAAGTTTTAGATGATGGAACAAAAGTAAGGGTTTGTAAAAAGTGCGGAGAAACATTTTAGTTTTGAAAGGAGGTTTACTTAATGGTTCCAAGATTACAAGAAAAATATGAAAAAGAAGTAATACCAGCTTTAATTGAAAAGTTCGGATATAAAAATATAATGGAAGTTCCAAAACTTGAAAAGATAGTTATTAATATGGGTGTTGGTGAAGCTAAAGAAAATCAAAAAATGCTTGAATCAGCAGTTAATGATCTATCTATTATAACAGGACAAAAACCAATAGTTACAAAGGCCAAAAAATCAGTTGCTAACTTCAAAATAAGAGAAAATATGCCAATAGGATGCAAAACTACTTTAAGAAAAGTAAAAATGTATGAGTTTGCAGATAAATTAATGAATGTTGCGTTACCAAGAGTAAGAGATTTCAGAGGAGTTTCAAGTAAATCATTTGATGGTAGAGGAAACTATTCTTTAGGAATTAGAGAGCAACTTATATTCCCAGAAATAGAGTATGATAAGGTAGATAAAGTTAGAGGAATGGATATAGTATTTGTTACTACAGCAAAAACTGATGAGGAAGCAAGAGAATTACTTAGATTCCTAGGAATGCCATTTGCTCATTAATAAGGAGGGAAAATTGTGGCACGTAAAGCTTTAATAGAAAAATGGAAAAAAGAACCTAAATATAAAACTAGAGCTTATACAAGATGTAGAATTTGTGGAAGACCACATTCTGTTCTAAAGAAATTTGGAATATGTCGTATTTGTTTTAGAGAACTTGCATATAAAGGACAAATTCCTGGTTGCAGAAAAGCAAGTTGGTAATTTGTTTTTAAGAAAGGAGGCAGATTTAATATGGTAATGACTGATCCAATTGCTGATTTATTAACTCGTATAAGAAATGCAAATGTTGCAAGACATGAAGTAGTAGAAATACCAGCATCAAATATAAAAAAGGCTATTGCAAATATAATGCTTCAAGAAGGATACATAAAGGATCTTGAAGAATATAATGACGGCGCTGTGCCAATGTTAAAAATAACAATGAAATATGGTCAAAATAAAGAGAGAGTTATAACTGGTTTAAAGAGAATATCAAAACCAGGGTTAAGAGTATATTGTAGAAAAGATGAGGTACCAAAAGTTTTAAACGGATTAGGTACAGCAGTTATATCAACATCAAAAGGAATATTACCTGACAAGGAAGCAAGAAAGCTTTCAATTGGTGGAGAAGTACTTTGCTATATATGGTAATTAGCGAATAGGAGGTGTAATTATGTCAAGAATAGGAAGACTACCAATAGCTATACCAAATGGTGTAACAGTTACAGTTTCTCCTGAAAATGTTGTTACTGTTAAAGGACCTAAGGGAGAAATTACAAAGACTATGCACCCAAATATAGATATAGCTGTTGAAGAAAATTCAGTAATTGTTACAAGAAAAAATGATGAAAAACAAAATAGATCACTTCATGGTTTAACAAGATCTTTAGTTAATAATATGGTTGTAGGAGTAACTGAAGGATATGAAAAGAAATTAGAATTAGTTGGTGTAGGCTATAGAGCTCAATTACAAGGTAAAAAATTAGTTCTAAATCTTGGATTCTCTCATCCAGTTGAAATAGAAGCAAAAGAAGGCATTGAATTTCAATTAGATGGAGCAAATAAAATTACAGTAAAAGGAATTGACAAAGAATTAGTTGGAGCTGTGGCAGCAGACATAAGATCATGGAGAAAACCTGAACCTTATAAAGGAAAAGGAATCAAATATGAAAACGAAGCTATAAGACGTAAGGAAGGTAAAACAGGTAAGAAGTAATAGGAAAGGAGTGAATCTCTATGTTTAAAAAGCAATCAAGACAAAAGGGAAGAGAAAAGCGCCATCTTAGAATTCGTAAGAATATTTTTGGCACTCCTGAAATGCCAAGACTTTCAGTATATAGAAGCGAAAAGAATATATATGCTCAAATTATAGATGACTTAAATGGAGTTACATTAGTAGCTGCTTCAAGTTTGGATAAAGAATTTGATGCAAAGGGAAGCAATAAGGACGGAGCTAAAGCAGTTGGTGAACTTATAGCTAAAAGAGCTATTGAAAAAGGAGTAACAAAAGTTGTTTTCGATAGAGGCGGATATATTTATCACGGAAGAGTACAAAAACTTGCAGAAGGTGCAAGAGAAGCAGGACTGCAATTCTAAAAAGAAGGAGGGAAATAAATGAGAATAGATCCTAGCACTTTAGATTTAAAAGAAAAAGTAGTATTTATAAATAGAGTTGCTAAGGTTGTTAAAGGTGGTAGAAACTTTAGATTTAGTGCCCTTGTAGTTGTAGGGGATGAAAATGGCCATGTAGGTGTTGGAATGGGCAAATCAATAGAAATACCTGAAGCAATCAAAAAAGGAATAGAAGATGCTAAGAAAAACTTAGTTAGTGTACCAATGGTTGGAACAACAATTCCACATGACATAGAAGGAGAATTTGGAACAGGAAAAGTTCTTATTATGACAGCGAAAGAAGGTACTGGAGTTATCGCAGGAGGTCCAGTAAGAGCGGTTCTAGAATTAGCAGGGATAAAAGATGTTAGAGCTAAATCATTAGGTTCTAACAATCCAAGAAATATGGTTAACGCTACAATAAACGGTTTATCAAGATTAAAAACAGTAGAAGATATAGCTAAATTAAGAGGTAAAACTGTTGAAGAGATTTTAGGTTAGGAGGGAATGACCTTGGCTAAGCTTAGAATAACCTTAAAAAAGAGTTTAATAGGTAGAAAAAAGGATCAAATTGCTACCGTAGAGGCTCTTGGATTAAAAAAAGTGGGAGAATACGTTGAACAAAACGATAATCCTCAAATAAGAGGAATGATAAATAAAGTAAATTATCTTTTAGAAGTTGAAGAAATATAGTTAAGAGGAGGTGTAGCGAATATGAAACTTCATGAATTAAAACCAGCAGAAAGATCAAGAAAATCACCTAAAAGAGTAGGTAGAGGAACTGGATCTGGATTAGGTAAAACTTCAGCTAGAGGTCAAAACGGTCAAAACGCTAGATCAGGTGGAGGAGTAAGACCAGGATTTGAAGGCGGACAAATGCCTTTATACAGAAGATTACCTAAAAGAGGGTTTACTAATATATTTGCTAAAAAATATACAGCTATAAATGTAGATAGATTAAATATATTTGAAGATGATACAGTAGTGACTCCTGAATTATTAATAGAAAAAGGCGTTATCAGTAAACTTTATGATGGCGTTAAAATACTAGGTAATGGAGAACTAGATAAGAAATTAATAGTTAAAGCTACAAAGTTTTCTAAAGCAGCAGCTGAGAAAATTGAAGCAGCTGGAGGAAAAGTTGAGGTGATATAAGGTGCTATCAACCCTACGTAATGCTTGGAAGGTTCCGGACTTAAGAAAAAGGTTATTATTTACCTTTTTCATGTTGGTTCTTTTTAGAATGGGTAATTTTATTCTTGTTCCAGGTGTGAATCAAGAAAGATTAAAGGCACTTACTCAAGGTGGAAACTTGTTTGGGTTCTATGATTTAATATCCGGTGGTGCCTTCAGCAGTTTTAGCATATTTGCTATGGGTGTAGTGCCATATATTAACTCATCAATTATATTTCAGCTTTTGACAGTTGCACTTCCTTCGTTAGAACAGTTATCTAAGGAAGGAGAAGAAGGTAGAAAGAAGATACAGCAATATACTAGATATGGAGCAGTAATTTTTGGTGTCTTGCAAGCATTTAGTACATATGCTATTATTTCAACAGCTGGAGCATTACAAGATCATTCTAAATTAAATATGTTCCTAGTAATATTAACGTTGACTACAGCTTCTACTTTTTTAATGTGGTTTGGAGATAAAATAACTGAAAATGGTATTGGAAATGGTATATCCTTAATTATATTTGTAAATATAATTTCAAGGTTCCCAGGAACAATATCCCAAGTGGCAGCACTTAGAAAAGCAGATCAAGTTAACTTTATACAAGTACTTATGTTTATTGTTATTGCAGCAGCATTATTTATATTTGTTGTAATAATGAGTCTTGCAGAGAGAAGAGTACCTATTCAGTATGCAGGTAAGAATGTAGGTGGAAAAGTATATAAAGGACAATCAACACATATTCCAATAAGTATAACAAGTTCATCAGTTATAGGTATTATATTTGCAATGTCTGTTATGAACTTTCCTGCAACTATAGGTCAATTTTGGCCTAACTCAAATTTTTATAAACATGTAATAGCAGGTAAATTTAGTCCATTTAAAAATGGAAGTTGGCAATATGCTGTAATGTATTTTATTTTAATAATATTTTTTACATGGTTTTATACAGAAGTTACATTTAAGCCAGATGAAATGGCAGAGAATATGCACAAATCTTCAGGATTTATACCTGGTATAAGACCAGGAGAACCTACTGCTGATTTTATAGAAAAAGTCCTAACAAGAGTAGCTATAATGGGTGGCCTATTTGCAGGTATTATTGCATTATTGCCTATAATAATAGCTTCTAACACTGCTTTTAAAGGAGTATATTTTGGAGGAACAAGTTTGTTAATAGTAGTAGGAGTTGCGCTCGAATCAGTAAGACAGATAGAGTCTCAACTAGTAATGAGGCATTACCAAGGATTTTTAAAGTAATGGAGATGGTGTAATTGAATATAATTTTGTTAGGTCCTCCAGGAGCTGGAAAAGGAACTCAAGCAAAACTTATAAGTGAAAAGTATTCTATACCTCATATATCCACTGGAGATATTTTTAGAAAAAATATTTCTAATAAAACTCCATTGGGAATGGAAGCTAAGAGCTATATGGATAAAGGTCAATTAGTTCCAGATGAATTGACTATTGAAATAGTTAAGGATAGATTAAGCGAAGAGGATTGTAAAAATGGTTTTTTATTAGATGGTTTTCCAAGAACTGTAAAGCAAGCAGAAGCACTAGATGAATTTTTGACAAACAAAAATTCAAAAACAGATGCAGCTTTATTAATAGATGTACCTCAAGGGCTTATTCTTGAAAGAATGACAGGAAGAAGAGTTTGTGGAGAATGTGGTGCTAGTTATCATATAAAGTTTGTTAAACCTAATACTGAAGGTGTATGTGATATTTGTGGCGGAGAATTAGTACAAAGAAAAGATGACACAAAAGAAACAGTCCTTGAAAGATTAGAAGTATATTCAAAACAAACTCAACCTCTTATAGAATATTATAAAAATAAGGACGTTCTTTTTGAATTAGATGGTACAAAAGAAAAGAATGAAGTATTTGAGAATATTTCCGATGTCCTGGGAGCGATTAACTAATGATAATTATAAAAAACAAACAAGAAATTGAATATATGAGATCAGCAGGTAAAGTTGTAGCAGAGACCCTTGCAAAGATAGAAGAGGCAGTAAAACCTGGAATAACTACTATGGAATTGGATAAAATAGCAGAAGACTATATAACAAAATGTGGAGCAAAACCTTCATTTAAAGGATATTATGGTTTCCCGGGGTCTGTATGTGCTTCTGTAAATAATGAAGTAGTACACGGCATTCCATCTGATAAAGTTGTTTTAGAAGAGGGAGATATAATAAGCATAGATTGCGGAGCCATTTTAAATGGATATCATGGAGATGCTGCAAGAACTTTACCGGTTGGAAAGATAAATAAAGAAACACAAAATCTAATAGATGTCACTAAAGAAAGTTTTTTTAAAGGTGTAGAGAAAGCTATTGTAGGAAATAGATTAACAGATATATCTTTTGCTGTTCAACAATATGTAGAACAATTTGGATATTCTGTGGTAAGGGATTATGTAGGTCATGGTATCGGAAGAGATATGCATGAAGATCCTGAGGTTCCTAATTTTGGGCGTCCAGGAAGAGGACCAAAATTAGTAGAAGGTATGGCATTGGCCATAGAACCTATGGTGAATATAGGCGGTTATCACGTTGATGTGGAAGAAAATCAATGGACAGTTGTAACTAGAGATAATAGTTTATCAGCACATTATGAAAACACAGTGGCTATTTTAGAAGGTGGGCCTGAAATATTAACATTAATTTAGTAGAGGTGAATTGGTATTGGAAGACAGTAGCCTAATTGGCAGGGTTGTATACTCTAAAGCAGGAAGAGATAAAGGAAGATTCTTTATAATAGTAGAACATACAGATGAAAATTATGTATATATATGTGATGGAGATACAAGAAAAATAGAAAATACTAAAAAAAAGAAAATTAAACATTTAGCCTTTACTAATTTAACGGCTGATAATATTAAAGAGTCTTTGCTTGTAAATGGTAATATAAGCAACTCTACTATTAGAAAGTTTTTGCAGTCTCATGACATGAACAAGGAGGTTTGAGACCTTATGGCAAAAGAAGATGTTATAGAAATGCAAGGTACTGTATTAGAGTCTTTACCTAATGCTGTATTTGAAGTAGAATTAGAAAGCGGACATAAAATATTGGCACATATATCTGGGAAACTTAGAATGAATTATATAAGGATTTTACCAGGTGATAAAGTTACCGTGGAATTATCTCCATATGACTTAACTCGTGGTAGAATAACTTGGAGAGCAAAGTAGTAAGGAGGGTTAGCAATGAAAGTAAGACCATCAGTAAAACCTATATGTGAAAAATGTAAGGTTATAAAAAGAAAAGGCAGAGTAATGGTTATATGTGAAAACCCTAAACATAAACAAAAACAAGGCTAATAAGAATTTTAGGAGCGGCTGACGTTAGTGGAACTAATGGCCTAAAATTTATTATATATATTTTAGTATAGTTTCATACCATTATTTAGGAGGTGTAAATTTTAATATGGCAAGAATAGCAGGTATTGACTTACCAAGGGAAAAGAGAATTGAAGTAGGTCTAACTTATATATTTGGTATTGGTGCACCAAGCGCTAAAAAAATATTAAAAGAAACTGGAGTAAATCCTGATATAAGAGTAAAAGACTTAAGCGAAGAAGAAGTTAATCTTCTTAGAGATTATATAAACCAAAACTGTAAAGTTGAAGGTGACTTAAGAAGAGACGTTGCACTTGATATAAAGAGATTAAAAGAAATAGGATCTTATAGAGGAATAAGACATAGAAGAGGATTGCCAGTTAGAGGACAAAAGACAAAAACAAATGCTAGAACAAGAAAAGGACCAAAGAAACTTGTTGTTTCTAGAAAGAAAAAATAATAGATAGTTAAGGAGGGAAAAAGATGGCAGCTGTATCAAAAGCTAGAAGATCAAGAAGAAGAAAAGAGAGAAAGAATATTGAACACGGTTGTGCACATATAAAGTCAACATTTAATAATTCTATTGTTACATTAACTGATACTGCTGGGAATGCTCTTTCATGGGCTAGTGCAGGTGGATTAGGATTTAGAGGTTCAAGAAAGAGTACTCCATTTGCAGCTCAGATGGCAGCAGAAACTGCAGCAAAAGCAGCTATGGAACATGGTTTAAAGAGTGTGGAGGTTTATGTAAAGGGACCTGGATCAGGTAGAGAAGCAGCTATAAGATCTCTACAAGCAGCAGGACTAGAAGTAACTTTAATAAAAGATGTTACTCCAATCCCTCATAATGGATGTAGACCACCAAAAAGAAGAAGAGTTTAATTAAAGTGTAATAGGAGGTGTGATTAATAAATGGCTAGATATACAGAAGCAAATTGTAGATTATGTAGAAGAGAAGGTTTAAAACTTTATCTTAAAGGAGATAGATGTTATACAGATAAATGTGCATTTTCAAGAAGAGGATATGCACCAGGACAACATGGTCAAAGTAGAAAGAAGATTTCTAACTACGGATTACAATTAAGAGAAAAACAAAAGGCTAAGAGAATATATGGAGTTCTTGAAAAACAATTTAGAACTTACTATAAGAGAGCTGATAAAGCAAGAGGTATTACAGGTGAAAACTTATTAATGCTTCTTGAAATGAGATTAGATAACGTAGTATATAGACTAGGTTATGGAGATTCAAGAAAAGAAGCTAGACAATTAGTAACTCACGGACATTTTCTAGTTAATGGTAAGAAGGTAAATATTCCATCATACAAAGTATCTATTAATGATGTTATTACTGTATCAGAAAAGAGTAGAGCAACAGAAAAGTTCAAAACTTTTGCAGAAAATCCAAGAACTTTACCAAATTGGTTAGAAGGTAATTTAGAAAATTTCGAAGGCAAAGTTGTAAGTGAACCAACTAGAGAAGATATAGATGTTCCAATAAATGAAACATTGATCGTTGAGTTATACAGTAAGTAATATATAAGAATTTAATTAGAATCAGTTGCCCTCAGTAAGAAATAATAATCTATAATGAGGAGGGTTGTAAATATATGTTAGAAATAGAAAAACCAAAAATTGAATGTGTAGAAATGACTGAAAATGGATCCTATGGGAAATTTATAGTGGAACCATTGGAAAGAGGTTATGGTATTACTCTAGGCAATGCATTAAGGAGAATACTCCTTTCTTCATTACCTGGAGTTGCTGTTAATTCTATTAAAATAGAAAATGTATTGCATGAATTTTCTACAGTTAAAGGTGTTAAAGAAGATGTAACAGAAATAATTTTAAATATAAAATTATTAGCACTAAAGATGACAGGAGAGGGACCAAAAACTATTTATATTGATGCTAAGGGACCAGGAGAGGTTACTGCAGCAGACATAAAAACAGATGGTGATGTAGAAGTAGTAAATAAAGATCTACATATAGCAACACTTGATGATGATGGAAAATTATATATAGAAATGACAGTAGACAGAGGAAGAGGTTATGTATCTCAAAATAGAAATAAAGTCGAAGGAATGCCTATAGGAACTATTCCTATAGATTCTATATATACTCCTGTTAAAAGAGTTAATTTTTCTGTAGCAAATACTAGAGTTGGTCAAATAACTGACTATGATAAGCTAACTCTTGAAATTTGGACTAATGGTACAATAATGCCAGATGATGCAATAAGCTTATCAGCTAAAATATTAATAGAGCATTTTAAATTATTTATGACTTTAACAGATCATGCTGATGATGTTGAAATAATGGTAGAAAAAGAAGAAGATAAAAAAGAAAAAGTTTTAGAAATGACAATAGAAGAATTAGATTTATCTGTTAGAAGTTATAATTGCTTAAAGAGAGCAGGTATTAATACAGTTCAAGAATTAACAGAAAGAACTGTAGAAGATATGATGAAGGTTAGAAATCTAGGGAAGAAATCTTTAGAAGAAGTTGAACAAAAACTGGAAGCTCTAGAATTAAGTTTAAAGCAAAGTGAAGAGTAGTTAATATAGAAGTATAGTGTAAGGAGGTATAGACATGGCATCACATCGTAAATTAGGTCGTCCAACTGACCAAAGAATGGCAATGCTTAGAAATCAAGTTACTAGTTTGTTAAAGAGTGGTAAAATAGAAACTACAGTAACAAGAGCTAAAGAAACTAGAAGCTTAGCTGAAAAGATGATAACTCTTGGAAAAAGAGGAGATCTTCAAGCAAGAAGACAGGCACTTTCATTTGTAACAGAAGAAGAAGTAGTAAAAAAATTATTTGATGATATAGCCCCTAAATATGCTGAAAGAAATGGTGGTTACACTAGAATGTATAAGATAGGTCCAAGAAGAGGGGACGGGGCAGAAATAGTAATACTTGAATTAGTATAGTAGCCTAGGGGATTAAGTAGTAGAAATAGCTTAGTCCCCGTTTTAATATAATTTAAAGCCATTATGAGGTGTTTAAATGAGTAATAAGATGATAGAGTGTAAAAATGTAGTTTATAAGTATGAAGATAGTAACGAAAATAAATTTATAATAGCTGTAGATGATGTTTCTTTTAATATAGGTAAAGGAGAATTTGTAGTTATACTAGGTAGAAACGGATCAGGCAAATCTACTATAGCTAAACATATGAATGCTCTGCTTGTCCCAACAGAAGGGAAAGTTTATGTTGATCAAATGGATACCTTAGATGAAGAAAATACTTGGAATATTAGAAATAAAGCAGGTATGGTTTTTCAAAATCCAGATAATCAAATTGTAGCTACTATAGTAGAAGAAGATGTAGCTTTTGGACCAGAAAATTTAGGAGTTGATCCTAAAGAAATAAGGGAAAGAGTAGAAGATTCTTTGAAAAGAGTAAGGATGTTTGAATATAAAAAACATGCACCACATTTATTATCCGGTGGACAGAAACAAAGAGTTGCAATTGCAGGGGTATTAGCTATGATGCCAGATTGCATAGTGTTTGATGAGCCTACGGCTATGCTTGATCCATCAGGAAGAAAAGAAGTAATCAATACTATAAAAGAGCTAAATAATGAATATGGAATAACTATAGTATTAATAACACACTATATGGAAGAAGCTGTTGAAGCAGATAGAATTATAGTTATGGATACAGGAAAATTAGTTATGGAAGGCAGTCCTAGAGAAATATTTAGCAATGTTAAAACTATGAAGAAAATAGGACTAGATGTTCCACAAGTAACTGAATTAGCTTATGAATTAAAAAAAGAAGGAATTAATATAAACTCAGATATATTAACAATAGATGAGATGGTGAATGAATTATGTCGATTAAAATAGAAAATTTAACTCATATATATATGCAAGGAACTCCATTTGAAAAGAAAGCTATAGATAATGTTAATTTAGAAATAAAAAATGGAGAGTTTATAGCTTTGATAGGGCATACAGGTTCAGGTAAGTCAACTCTTATTCAACATATAAATGGATTATTAAAACCTCATAGTGGTAGAATAGTAATTGATGATATTGACATTACAAAAAAAGAAGTTAAAATGAGTGAAATAAGGAAAAAGGTAGGATTGGTATTTCAGTATCCAGAATATCAGCTTTTTGAGGAAACTATAGAAAAAGATATAGCCTTTGGTCCTAAAAATCTCAACTTAAGTGAAGAAGAAATAAACAAAAGAATAAAAAGAGTAATGAATATAGTGGGATTAGACTACGAAAAAAATAAGGATAAATCTCCTTTTGAACTAAGTGGTGGACAAAAAAGAAGAGTTGCAATTGCAGGAGTAGTAGCAATGGAACCTGAAATTTTGATACTAGATGAACCTACTGCAGGGTTAGATCCAAAAGGAAGAGATGAGATATTAGGAGAAATTAAGGACTTGCATAAAGAGTATAATATGACAATAATTTTAGTATCCCATAGTATGGAAGATGTAGCTAAATTAGCCACAAGGGTATTAGTTATGCATAAAGGAAAGTGTATACTAGATGGAGCACCATCTAAAGTATTTAACGAAATAGATACCTTAGAAAGTGTAGGTTTAGCCGCACCTCAAGTAACGTATTTGATGAGAAACTTAAAAGAAAAAGGTTTTAATATATCTGAAAATATATTTACTATAGAACAAGCTAAAAAAGAATTATTAAAAATTCTTAATAATAAAGCAACTAATTGTTAGGGGAGCATACAAATGATTAAAGATATAACATTAGGGCAATATATACCTGGTGATTCCTTTATTCACAAATTAGACCCAAG
>Ga0307456_100003_pt1 | contig 17480 bp, 12 predicted proteins | sample GoafecGrGen6Rep3_FD_203831 | JGI IMG/M metagenome (GOLD analysis project Ga0307456, IMG submission 203831) | Metatranscriptome of enriched fungal communities from goat fecal pellet, Isla Vista, California, United States - Reed Canary Grass... ...
CAAGAGAAACTATGCAACAGAGGGTGGTGAACAATTGAAGTGTCATTATATACAACCTAAATATATAAATCCTAAAAATATTACCTGTAATTACACTATAAATTATTTTAAGAGTATTAGATCTTTAGGGGGTAAAAATACGGTAAAACTATCTGACATAGCAACTGAAATAACAGATGGGACGAGAGTTAAAAGACATTATATTGATTGCGGAGTTAAGATTATCAATGTGAGAGATTTCAAAGATGGAGCAATATATACAAATACTATAAATAGTATTTCTAGTGATGGATTAAAGGAGAAGGACTATATAATAGATAACGATATACTGATTACATCGGTAGGAAAATCTGGTCAGGTAGTTCGAGTAACCCCTCATCTTGAAGACTATGTTATTTCATCAGATATCATTCGTATAAGGCTTAAACAACCGTCCACTGCAGAAGGCTTGGTTGCATATTTAAGAAGTGAGTCAGGGCACTATGCACTTGAGGCAATAAAAAATGGAATTCTCAATCGAATAAGTATAAATGATATTAAGGAATTGGATATTCCTTTAGATTATAAAGAGATGTCACTTAATAAGGTTGGTTTATCTGAAGAAAGTAAGGAAGCAGATAAATTATATAAAGATTGTGTTAACTTATTTGAAAAGTATATTGTTCCAGAGGATAATCTATTTAACATTCCTAACATATGTTTCACAGAAGGTTATAAGGTGGATTCTAAAAGATTGGATGCAAAATATTATGCTTATTTAGAAAGTGAACTTTATAAAATTACCCACAGAAACTGTAATGATATTACTTGGCAACCTTTGGGGCAAATAGTAAAAATTAAGAGAGCAGTCAGGGCCAATTTGGATGAAAACAAAGAAATTGAATATATCAATATATCCAATGTAGATGCTGATTTGTCAATAATATCTAGTACTGAAAGAGATCTATACAGAAATTTAAGTAGTAGGATTCGTTATTTGTTAGAAGAAAATGAACTGATTACAGCAAAATCAGGCAGTGCTACAGGAAAAGAAAGTCATTCAACTGCAATTATTACAAAAAGATATGAAGGTATGATGGCAAGTGACGCTTTTTACAACATTAGACCAATAGAAGTGGATCCTTATTATTTATTATTCCTATTCAGACAGTCAATTATTTTGAAGCAGATTGAAGCAGTAACTACAGGTCTATATTTTAAGACAATAAATAGGAAAGAGTTTGAAGAAGTATATATACCAAGGCTCAATCCTTTAGTAGAAAGAGAGATAGCAGAAAAAATGAAGACTTATATTGAAATGTTACAGAAGTAAAATTGATATGAAGGGAGGTAGTACATTATGATTACTAAAGCATATGAACAATTAAAAACCCCTAAAACATTATCTGAAATTCATAGTCGCTTTAATGAGATAGGAATTGAATGGAATAAATCCCAAATACAACTATTTCTAGAGATGGATAAAAATATAGTTAATAAAAATGGGTTGTTTTCTATAGTAGAGGGTGATTTAAAGAAAGAGGTTCTAGAGGCTTTGGATGAACTCTTCAAGGAGAGACCAAAGATACCCATTAGTAAAATTTTGGAGGAGTTAACCTTTACTATTGGGAAATCAGAACTTTTACGCATAGTAGAAGAAAGTGATAATTATTATACTCCCAATAAAGTTATTATCAGTAAAAAATAGTCATTAAATAAAGGAGGAAGTATTATGGAGCAGTTAATACAAAGATTAAGTGATTTAGGATATAAGGATATAAAAGAGTTAGATGGAACTAGTTTTTTGGCAGGAGGAAATGATATTTATGTTTATGCCAAAAAAATAGAAGATGGTGCTGAATTGAGCCCTGATTTGGTAACTGAGATTAATTATGAAGCCATGGAATTGAACCCTTTCCCAGTATATGCATGGATTACTAATGGAGTTAGTAATGTATATTTAAATGTAGAAGATATGAAAAGCATATCTGAGATACCACAATCAGTAAATATAGATAAAATGATCATTAAAAAAAGAGAATATACAGAAAAGGACAAATGGTCTGCTAGAATGTATAGTGAACTTCAAAGGAGATTTAATGATATTCACGAGCAGATATATGCCTCTGGAGATAATGTAAACAACTCAAATGATGCTATTGACGAGTTTTGTAAACTTATATTTATGGAGGAATTTCGCTTAAATAATAATGATTATGTTCTAAAAGAAGGTAATCTTGCAGGAAAAAAATATAGTGAAATATTTAGTTATATTAATCTACAGAAGGCAGAAGATAAAAAGAAATTTATCGAAGATATTAGAGAAGCCTTTAAAGAGATTAAAAACCATGAGGATTATGTAGCGGTAAATGATGAAGGGGAAAGAATTAGTATATTTTCAAATGACGATTACTTAAAATTACAAAATCCTAATATATACGAAACGGTAATGAGGGCGTTGCAAGATCTAGGAGAAATAGAGGATAATGGAGTAGAAAGACCTGCTACATTATTAGATTTAACAGGAGATGTATTGGGAAGAGTTTTCGATGTTTTGTTAAGAGGTAAATATGAAAATAAAGGTGGTATGGGTATTTACCTGACCCCTAGACAAGTTACAGAAGCCGCTGTAGAAATGGTAATACATGATTTAACAGAGAAAGGTGCTGCTAAGATAATTGCTACGGATCCCAAAACAGGAATACCAACATTGAGAATTCTTGATCCAGCCTGTGGTTCAGCGGGTTTTTTAATAAAAGCCTTAGAAGAAATTAAAAATTATATGCTCTATGAACTATCAGGTAATAAAGAACAGCATAGGGCACTTTTTAAGCAAATGCTGGACCATTGCTTTGTAGGGGCAGATAGGAGTTCAGGGATGGTTCTAAAAGCAAGACTAAATATGGCTTTACATGGAGCATTAAAAGCACCTATTTTCCAAACCTTAAACTCATTAAATACACCTAGCCTTAAACCAGAGAGTTTTGACGCAATCATAACAAATCCTCCCTTTAAAAAAGGTGGGGTTACACAAAAAGATAAAGATGGTAAAGAGTTAATAGAGTTATATTCAAGTGATATAGATGAAGATGGTAGCAATAAAATGAATCCTGATGGTTTATCTTTAGGTTCTAAACCTAATAGCAAAGGAAAATGGAATAAAGTTAATTCAATAGACCCAGCAGTTTTATTTATAGACAGATGTCTACAACTTCTAAAACCTGGTGGACTTATGATGATGGTAGTACCGGATGGCATCTTATCTAACTCTGGAGACCAATATGTAAGAGAATATATCATGGGTAAGAAGAACTCAGTTACAGGAGAATTTGAGGGTGGTAAGGCAATATTAAAGGCAGTAGTTAGTTTACCACAGGAAACCTTTAAATTATCAGGAGCAGGAGCGAAGACTTCCTTACTATATGTTAAGAAGAAGGAACATGCAGGTGAAAAACAAGGTCCAGTATTTATGGCGGTAGCAGATGAAGTGGGATTTGAAGTTAAGAACAGTGTAGAAGTTCATTTAGGTGATGATAGAAATGATTTATTAAAGGTAGTAGAGGTTTATAAAAAAGGTATGCCAGAGAACTTAGAATAGGAGGTGGAGTGGTTGAAAGAGTATAACATTTTGCTAGATAGACCTAGCATTACATGGGTAACCGAAAAAGGAATAGATTCTAGAGTTGATTCTGAATACTATTCTAGTATATATTTAAGAAAACAGTTAATTGAACAACAAAATCAAATGGAATATACAGAACTAGGAGATTTAGGAGATGGTTTTTCATATGGAACCCCACCTTATGGACATCTTACGGAAGAGGGGATACCGTATTTGAGGATTCCTAATATAGAAGATGAATATTTTCTGAATGATAATGATTTGGCTTTTATAGATAAAGAATACCATATACAAAATATTAGAAATGAGGTTTATGAAGGGGATATTTTATTTCGAATAAAAGGACAATTAGGTCAGGCACTTGTAGTGCCAAGGAAATACTCTGGTTCCCACACTGGCAGTAGTTTTTTGAAATTTACACCGAAATCTATAGACCCACATTACCTTGTTTTGTATTTGAGTTCATCCTATGGTAGAAACCAGATATTAAGAAAACAATCAAACTCAATAATTAAATATTTAAACATAGATGATATTAGAAGTATTCAAGTTCCTATCCATTCCTTAGTAATCCAAAGATTAATTGGCAATAAATTACGAAAGGCAGAAGATTTAAAGAAAGATGCAAATAAGGTAAAGGAAAAAGCGGAACAACTTATATATAAAAAATTAGGGTTCTTAAATTTAGACGAGGATAAGCAATATTCTTCTGCATTTATTCCAAGTCATAAGATAATCGATAGAATAGATAGTGAGTATTACAACATTAGATATTTGAATATTGAGGAGGAGTTCGAGAAAAGAGGATATAAAATCAAAACTCTAGATGAACTTTGTACTAGAATTTATAATGGAAAAACTTATTCGACATCAATTAAAGAAAGTAAATATATCAATATCGGTGTAGGGGAATTAGGAGATTGGTTTATAAATAAAAATAGTGAAAAATTTATAAATGATACTATTAATAAAAAATATTGCTTAAAAAAGAATAGTATTATTTGGGGAAATGCTGCTCATCTTGCAAAGTATATAGGTGAAAAGGTTAATATGATATTTGAAGATGATGTTCTCATACCTACTACAGAGGTAACAGCCATAGAACCAAATGAAGAAGTAATAGATCCCTATTATTTGTTTTTATTTATGCGTTCACAATGGGGATATTATCAAATACAAAGAACAGTTAAAGGGATGACTGCTCATTCATACCCTCAAGATATAGAAAGAATATTGGTACCAATAATTGAGTTAACAACAGAAGAAAAAGAAAAATTGAAAAATTATGTGTTAAAAAGTTTTACTAATGAGGTTCTGGCTAAACAACTAATTCAAGAGGCAAAACAAGATGTAGAAGATCTAATCGAAGGCAATTTTGATATGTCTAAATTAAATGAAACTACTACAGAAAGCAGGTGATAAAAATGCTTGATGTAAAGAATTTGATTAAAGAAATAGATTATCTATATGATTATGGCGAAACAGAATATGATAAGTCACTATCTTATTTAGAAGATTTGGACTTTATTAAAGATAAAGATGGTAGGGCAGTTATCACTAAGAAGTGGATTGATTTTAGTGGCAAGGTAACTAGAGAAGATTTTATATCATCTCTAGTATGTTCCTATCCAATACTTCTAGATTATCTCCTATGGAAGGTGTATCATGAGGCTTATGCAATTGGACAAAGTGGAGATGGAAAATCCTTATTTGAGTTTATAGATCATATTCCAAAATTTGCAGATAGAATACTATTAATTAGAGAAAAGAATATGTTAGAAACAGAAGAAATCAAAGCCTTTTGTAGGGCAATATTTAATGGCTATCCAGAATACCGAACAATGTTAACAAGATTAAAATTTATACAATTAGCAGAAGAGGTTGAGGATACAGAGGTAGAACAGATAGGAAAAACTCCTAATGATATATGGATAAAAGAAAGAAAGGTAAGTTCGAATATAGAATTGGTTCCTTTGAAAGAGAAAAATATATACACATTAACACCATATATATATAATGATTTCGAAGTTACAGAGGATATTAAAGAAATATTATCTCATTCTTGGAAGACTTTTATGGTGATTTTAGGTATGGTTATTTCAGAATATAAGGCAGAGGGATTAAATGGTATATCCTTAAGACCAAAAGACAAAAGCAACCCTTACTCAGAGCAATCCCTAGAAACATTTATATACGACGATAAAGGCAAAGAAAACAAGATAGGAAATTTAAAGGATTTCGTGAAGCATTTTTGTGATAAAAACCATATATATTTATTTCCGAATGAGTCTCCAGATGTAGATACTATTTTATTTGACTTAATGGATTCAAGACAATTTACTTACAAGGATGGAGAATATGTTTTAAATTCTTCCTTCGATGATAGATTGTATTCTTCAGAAGGAATTATCATTAAAAATCGTGCAAGGAAATTTAAAACAATGCTAAAAGACTATATTGAAGAATTGAGGATGACATTATGAAGATTCGGATAACGGTGGACAGATTTTGGAATGATTTTTCTTCAATTGAGAGATGGCCTGAAATCTTGATAAACTTGCCAGAAAAGATGGAATCGAAAAGCAAATATGATATAGCAAAGAACTACCTATCTTACCCCACAGATGATAGGGGAAGAGTTTTAAGATCAGACGAGTTTTATGGATTATTTGGAGCAGAAATAAAGCAGGAGAAAATTATTATTTCAGGGTGTAATCTCATTCAATTAAATGATGAAGGGTATTTCTTATCAGAAGAGGCTTTGAAATTAAGGGTTTGTTATGAAAGAGATGAAGGCTGGGAAAAAGAATTAGCAAAACAATTATTAAAATACTCTATTAGAGTTAGAGCAGTTATTATTGGGATTTTAAATGGAGGGGGAATTCAATTTCCAAGGAAGTTTCTATATAAAAATAGAGAAGCATATATAGATATGAAAGAAAATAGATTTTTTCTTTTGAATCCAACTATAGCAGTCACCAATCTAAATGATTTTTTGAAGAACTATGGAAAGGAATCTCTAGGTCCTTATTGGAAAGATATTTTAAATATAGATAATGAAGAGGATATTGAGATATTAGGTACTACAAAGGATTATCCTTCACTATCTGATATAGGGACTTACCTAAAAATACCATTAACCTTATTTGAATATCTAGGCTGGTTTATAGATAAAGGGGAAGGAAAATATCAAATAAATAAAGAACTGTTGAAGAAAGATATTGGATCAGATATTTATGAGAGTCTTATTATAGAAGATTTCCTAAATGATGTAGATATTTTGAAGGATTTGATTAATCAATATCAAGATGTTAGAGGCCTATTCCCTATAGAGCAGGTTGGAGAGGCTTTAAAATTAATGATTGCCCCTGAAGTCAACGAAAATAGTGGAAAGTGGATTGATAGATACTTTTTAGAGGGGGCAGAGAAAGGTAAATTTAGAATAGTAGATTATGAGCAAGGACAACCAAGGCATGGACGAGGATTGTTAGGAGATAACAAGAAACAACTAATTAAAATAGAGTTTTAGGAGGGATTTGAATGAGCACATGGTCAATTAACGGAACAAGTGAATTTCCCCTTACTCAGCCTATGGTAGGACAAAAAGAATTCTACAATGTTTTTAAATCATATATAGGTACTATGAAGGATGCAGGAATGGCTACTATATTTCCTGTTATCGGGAAATGGGGAATTGGTAAGTCGAGAATTGGGTTTGAAGTTATCTCAGAGGTAATAGGAATAGATAAGGGATGGATTATTTCTGAAGATGGTGAGACAAAAAAAGTTAGAGTTTTAAAAGAGAATTTTGAAGATGGCATACTACCCATATTTATTCGATATTCTCAAATGTTACATGAGGATTTGACCAGTGATAACTGGGTAGCGTATGGAATCTACACTGCTTTATCTTTTTTAGCAGAAGAGCCTGATAGTAGTATGCAAGGAAGGGTAATTGAGGAATTACAGAATGCACTACTACCCTTTGGATTTAAGAGGGAAAACTTAAAGGATATATTACAACTAGATAAAATTAATAAAGACGATTTATTACTGGATATGAGGACATTAGATAATATGGTAAGAGAAGCCATAGAGTATCTAAAAACATGTAAGATAGATCATTTACTGATTATCTGCGAGGAAGTGGAGACCGCAGGGGAAATTGCAAAATATGGGCTAGAGAAGGATAAAGAAAATATTAAAAGAGTTGATGGAGAAGCCATTAAGGTTATCTCATCTGCTATTAAACATGAAGATACAAGGAAAAAATATCCAAATGCATCCTTTATGCTCCTTTGTTCTCCTGTGATTGGATATCATATCAAAGGGATTGGTGCTTTAGAAAGAAGAATCTCTATATGTGAGTTGAAGAATAATACCTTTGCAGATATTTCGGATTTTATGAAGCATTTAAAAGAAGATGGGAAAATGCGATCTTATCCAGAAGGGCTAGTTGAAGCGGCTTACACTATAGCAGGTGGAAACTTTGGATGGTTAAATGTAATAATGGCAGAAATAGACCATCTGATGTCAGTTAATCAATATTCAGCAACTGGTCAAATATTGGAGGATTTATTAAATACTAGTTCTAGGTTTCAAAATAGTCTTATTGATAAGGCGGCTTTTGATTATATCAATTGCAAAGAAAAATACAGACATTTAATAAAAAGTGCACTGCTTATGCAATTACCTGTGAAAAAATCTAAATACTCAGAAGATGAACTAGAGGGAATGCTTGAGGCTAAGGCATCTGATGGCACTAAACTTTTTAAAGAATTCTACTCAGTAAAATTAAAGAAAGATGCTTTAGGTGAGTATCTCCATAATGTTGGTTATGAAAGGCAACAGGGCAATCTGTTTGCAAATGCCTTTGGTGCGTCTTTTGATTTGGAGATTTTATTAAAAAACTTAAAAATGTATTCTCTCAATGTAGACGATAATGAATATATAATAGGTGCTGAAAAAGAAACATTTTTAGATCAAGTAAGTATGTTGTATCCTGAAGAAGGGGTAGAGGAAGCAGCCAATTTAATCTTTGAATATATTCTTGAAGAAGTTAGAGGGGAAGAACTTGAGTCTACTTATATAGGTCCTAACTTTGCTTATCTTTATCAATTAAATAAAAGATATAGAGTAGATAAAGGAGAATTTAGTTATTTAACTGATGGTGATAAAAATCAAGAATTAGAAGAATATATTGAAGAAATGAGAAAAGATAGAGAAGGGGAAGTTGCAAGAATTTTGACAGGTTCTATTAGAGCCTTAGAAATAAACTACAATGAAATAGAAGCCTTTGATTTAGCAGGTATGAAATGTATGAGGACAACAGTTGAGGAAGGACCTTGGTTAACAGTTAATCCATATAATATAGTTACTATAGTTTGGGGAAAAGATGAGGAAAAGTTATATAGAGGCTTACAAGATAGAAGGCTTTTAAATAAAGGTGTTCACCCGATTTTTGTTTTATCTGATACACCAATAGATGATACTATTGAGAGGGTAAAAAGAGACTTCAAAGAAATAGGGAAATGTTTAATCCCGCTTCAAATATCTAGATTGCAGAAAGAAGTACTAGAAGTAATGTCTATTTCAAAAGATATGGTAGACTTTAGAGATTCAGCCAATGAAATAGGTATAGTATATCGTGATAAAATAAGAAAACTAAATGATTTTTTTATCCATGGAGCAAGGAAGTGGTTTGAAGAGATAGATGAAAAGGGATATATTTTAAGACCTATTATATATAAGACTCAATGGGATTATAAACAAATTCACTTATTGGCTAAAGCATTTAAGAAAATGTTAATAAATAATGCTACTATTGAACAATTAGGTTCAGATCCTAATGTTAAACTATCAGATGGAGAGTATCAAGATTTATTATCTATTATGAAAAATGTCCATATTGGCACGATAATGGAGAAAAAAGGTTTTAAAAATACAGGGATATTTGATAATAGTTCTAGTCTAGATGTTGGTATTCCAAGTTCTTTTACTAACTTTTTGTCATTTATCGGTACTAACCGTCGAAGTATAAACGAGTTTGAGAGTAAAAACTTCTTCAATGGATTTGATAAAGTTAAACCAAGGAAGATATTGGAACAATGGATTGAATTCTTTATTGCTCTAAAATTGATACGCAAAACAGAAGGTTTTATAGAAAGAATTAAGTCTAATGATTTAAATGAAAAGTACGAAAAAGTTAAGAATTGGTTTGAAAAGGATTATGTAGAAGAAAAGAATCAACTTAGAGAAATTATTGAAGGTCCATACTTAAATGCACTGGATATTAAAAATATATACTATAAGGAAAAATTAGAAGAAGGTAAAAAATGTATGGAAAAAATTGATATGGATTCATTAGTTGAATTCACAGAAGAGCAAATTGAATTATGGGCATATGTCTTAAGAAATTTAGAAGAATTTTATAAACTAATGAATTATATTTATGATGAAGAAGGATGGAAGTTACATTCCTCATTTAGTCCTAATATAATAAAGGGGCTTAAAATTGATGATGATGCTGAAGAACTTTGGTTTAGAATCCGCCATATCAAACTATTCCATGAGTATATAAAAGAAATAAAAGTACCAGCAGCAAAGATGATTAAGGACAAGATAGATGAAATAAAAAAGACTAATGAGTATCGCCAGGTCACATTCCCAATTTTCCCTATAACCAATTTACTAAACAGATATAGCGTTGAATTAGAGTATGCTACAAACTATAAAGAACTTTCAACATCAAAGTACAAGACAACTGTTAAAGAAACATATACTCTAGCCTATAATCTGCAAACTGCCAAGTATAGCAATGCTCTAGAAAGATTGGACCAAATATTAAGTGAATGTGGAATTGAAGGCAAGATAACCTCTGAGTTTAAATGGTCCGATGATAAAGGGGTTTTGGGAGAGTACAAATCAATTCTAAAAAACTTTAAAGAAATTGTAGATTGCTATATTGATGAACTACCAGAGGCTAAAAGATGGGCAATGTACTTTAGTGATGCACCTGACAACTTAAAGAACATGTCAGTAGTCAAAAATTTAAATAGTTATATAGAAACTCTAGAAATCTTCTGTACAGGAGGCCTAGTAGAGGAGATAGATAACAAGGAACTAGAACTAGATTCTAAACCCTTAGAGTTTTTAACATATTATAAAGAATTTATTGCAGAAATGAAACAGTATATAGGCTTAATCGAAGGTGAGAAAAACAATGTCATGGGTAAGGCAAAGGAAGAGAGAAATAAATTATATGATAATGGTTTAATCAGTACCATAGACTCTATCCGTAGGGCACGAAAGAAACAACAAGCAAGTGCAGAAATCAATTTAGCCAACTATCCTAGTGAGACAACCTATGGAGAATCTAAAAAGAGTATAGAAAACCATTTATCAGATTTACTCCAAGAAGGTAGAGAGTTCTTTAAAGGTAAAAAAGCAACTTTTGAATTCTTTAGAAATGTAGTTGAAAATAAGGGAAATATTGATTGGAATGATTATGTAGTAGAGAAACAAGAGTTGGAGGAAATGGAACTTATTAAAACAAAGGTAGTGGTACTATGATAATTCAAGTTTTAGAAGATTATAGTCAAAGAACAGAGTATAAAGTACTTCAAAAATTTACTAGTATCCAAGAAATCAGAATAGATAATCTTGCTCAAGGGATTCTCCTTTTACCGGGGATCCTCTTGGGTAAACTAGATAAAAAAGATATAAAAATATTAAGAAATTGGATTAATATGACAAGCAATCAATTGATAATGACTCCTGCATTTATAGAATATAATATAAGAGACTTCTTTGATACATCTATAGACATAGATATAAAAAAAGACGAAGGTCTAGACTATGAAGGGGTTCAATGTGATTTTAAAATTATAAGTAAGGCACAAGAAAGGATATTTAGTAATGAAAATGGTGTCTTTGGAATTCATTATCGTAAGAACACTGGAAGTGGATTATTAACTATTATTACATTGCCTTTATTAGACTACAAATTGGCTCATAAACATGATGAGTTCAAAAAGTACTTTATAGACTGTATTAATAAGATAGAAGTAGAAGAAAGAGAACCACAAAATAAGGAGTTTGAAGTATTAGAAGACCATCTACAATTACTCATGTTTATTGCAGCAGATTGTAAATCATATGAGGATTTGTCAAAGAAATTTAATATTTATTTTAATAAAGATTATGATGATTATTATATTAGAAAATTAGAAGAAGAACTGGAACAAATGGATTTAATTCAAGATAAGAGAGTAACAGATCAAGGAACGGAGTTAGTGAAAGAAAGAAGGCTAAAGTCATTTATCAGGGTCTTGAAAGGAGTGAAAGGGTCTAATGAGTGGTAATCAGGATATAGGAGTACCTATTTCTCAAAGTATAGTTGCAAATGTACAGTTGGGTTTACCGTCAACTGTATCTAAGTTATCTAGTAAAATGAGATTTATAGATAAAGTCGCTCCATTGTTGAAGGAACAAGGTGTAGTTCGAACTTTAGACTTAATTCAACCATTAACTATAAAATGTGCGGGGATAGCAACTACCAATAGAACTACAAACGCCTTTGGAGGAGTATTGTATATTTCAGGGGCCGTTAGGCAAGATGTTTTAATTCAAGAAGGATCTATTTATCAAACTAAGCAGGAAAGCATTGTAGATGTAGATGAGATAGACGATTTAGACTCTCAGAAGAAACTAAAATTTATTGATATGGTAAATGCTTATAAATTGTTAGAAACTACTATGGAAGAGGAAAATTTACCTGATTTGATTATTCTGGATGTACCTTTACTCTTAGAAAGAGCAGATGCTCCATTGGATGATAGGATGGACATTCTAAAATATTATGATTTATGTAGAGACACTATAGCAAAATTCTGGGAAGAACATAAAGATAAGATTTATCCTTTTAATAAGAATGGTGTAAAAATTGCTTCTATTGGAACTAAGAGATTTGGTGCTATATTTTTTGCTCTAACAAATGAAAATTTAAAATATGTGCCAGATCCATTGGGTGAAAGCATAACCTCACAGTTAGAAAAATATATGGATAATATACGGTCTGTTGGAATTAAGAGATTATTGAGAGGGATTTTGGTTAAAAGATCTAGAACTGCTGCCTTTCAATTTGATGGAATTACTAATGACAATCGTATGGAGCCTGCTAATGTTAGAGATTTAGGACTTATAGGTATGCATATAAAAGCAGGAAATAATACACCACCACTATTAATTGAGGTGTTAGGAAAAGCAAATGATTGGGATTCTGAAATGTTAGATACATTATGCTCAGAAATTATGTCTTTAATTACCTTTGACCAAGCAAAGGCTTTACCAATTCCACTATGGTATGCCAAATATGCACTAAAGCCAATTGAGGCTAGACCGGGAGTATTAGAGTATTACAAATCTCACACTAAGGAAATGCTTAAAAATGAAGACTTAGAGACTATATGGAAAGAAGATTTAGATGTTTATGAGGAGTAATTGAATATTTATATTAGGGGGATATTCTATTATGAAGAGATACTTGAAGGTATATCGCAGTGGAAAGAAAAATCTTAATGCAAAGTTTATCTTAGAAGAGATACCATTTTCAATATGGAGAAAAATTGAGGATGAGAATGTATACAATAATTATTATGCACAAAAAAATGGTATCTACTGTTCCCTATCAATTAGAATGCCACAGAATATTAAATTACCGATGTATGTAAAGAACAAAAACTTCAAAATTGATATGGATGAGGAAGGTATTAAACGGCTATTCGTAAAAGCAAAAGTCAATAAATTAACACATGGGGATATACTCAGATTATCAGGAAAACATTTCGAGATAAATTATAAGGGAGTATTTGAAGATGTGCAGGTTGAATTTCGTTGTATGATCCCAAAGCATTTACTATATGATCTAAATAATATCTCGGTCAAGGAGTTTAGACCAAAAAAGATTAATAAATATAAAAGTTCAAATAATAGGCCATATTTAGGAGGAGGTTTCTCTCCTAAATAAAACTGTTAAGTTTTGGGAAAGGAAGGATTAATATGGACAAGTATATTGGAAAACTAATTGGAAATACAGGTAATCCAAATGATCTTAAAATTGCTTTAGAGGATAGTTTCTCTACAAAGAGAGGTGAATTTGTCAAGATTAGACATAAGGAATCCCATAGTGAACCAGAAACATTTGTACTTGGTAGAATAGTATCTATTTCAAGAAATAATATACTATATAACTCTAATATGGGTGAAGGACTGTCTCAACTTGAAATATTACCTGGGGCACAGGTTACTGGAGAAACCTTATTTGGAACTATTGAATTAGTAGGGTATAGAGACTCTGCAGGTCAAATTAAGATACCTAGAAGACCTTTGGATCCTGGCGAAAAGGTATATGGTGTAGACTATGATTTTTTATCTAGTTTTTATAAGTTTGATGAAAATACTAGCCTCCATATAGGGAATCTAATTGGATATGATAAGGGTGAAAATATTGTACCCGTTTATCTAGATGTAAATAAGTTGGTTACAGAGCATTTAGCCATTTTGGCTATGACTGGTTCTGGGAAATCATACACTGTGGGGAGAATTATTGAAAGATTAGTTGCACAAATGAATGGAACTGTTATTGTATTTGATGTTCATGGAGAGTATGGTAAGGCCTTTTCAAAGGGGGAATTACACTTTAATGAAGATTTAGATCATATAGAAGATACAAGAGACAAGGAAAGTATTTTAAGAATACAAGAAAGTTTTAAAAAGTTGTTAGAAGTAGGCGGAGGAATAAAAGTATATACACCTCAAATGGAATCTTTCGACTATAAATATATGAATAAAAACAAGCACCTTGCATTACAATTTGATCGTTTAGATATGGATGATTTATCTTCTATATTACCTGGATTGACAGAACCACAGGAAAGGGTACTAGACGTGGCAATACGATATTGGGTGGCTAAATATAGTAATCCACCAAGAGACATACAAGACTTAAGAGAAATATTAGCAGGAGATTTAGAAGAATTAAGAAGTTGGCAAGAATTGAGTCCTGCTGAAGCAAAGGCACTAAATGGAAGAAGCGCTGCTGTAGCAGCATCTAAATTAAGTCGTGTGATAAATGAGGCTAGGAGTTTTTATACTAGAGCCATTGGTGAACCAAGTGATATATATGATATGGTAGGCGAAAAGGGAGACAATAAGGGAAGGCTAGTTATTATCGATCTTCAAGGCTTATCAGATGATGCGAGACAAATTATAACTGCTTTAATTTCAAGTGAAATAATGAGGACCGCTGCTGATAAAAGAAGACAAACAAGACCTTGTTTCCTAGTATATGAAGAGGGGCATAATTTTGCACCTGCTGGGGTAGCGTGTATCTCCAAAAAAATTATTAAGAAGATAGCCAGTGAGGGGAGAAAATTTGGTGTAGGTTTTTCGATTATCTCTCAAAGACCTTCTAAATTAGATCCTGATGTAACTTCTCAATGTAATACTATAATTACAATGCGACTAAAAAATCCAGACGACCAAAGATTTATGGCTAAAACTAGTGATATGTTTTCCAAGGCAGATATTGATGAACTTCCATCACTCAGCACGGGAGAGGCTTTAATATGCGGTAGATCTATTCCTGCACCCTTATTGGTTAAAGTTGGAACAAAAGCATTAATTCATGGTGGTGAATCTCCAGAGGTCCTTAATGAATGGGGAGTTTTCAATGGTTAAGGAAAGGCTAATGCAAGGAATTAGAGAAGAATTAAGAACAGGGAAGATTAGAAAAGATATGTTTCCCATGATTACAAAGTTTGGAGTAAGAGATTATTCTGAAACAGTTCATACTATGGGGTTAAATTATTTAACTGCTATAGGAAGAACGATAGATGGTATAACTTCTATATCTGAATGTCCTGTTTATCCATATGAAAATTATAGCGTAAATTCATTCAGTATTGACTTTAGTGCAATGGTAGCAGATGGATTTGGTGATTATAGAGCAGATAAAGAACCAGTAGTTAGACCTGATTCGATTTGGTACTCAATTGAGGATAATAAACCTTTATTACTATGTGAATTTGAAAGATATGATAATAGCAGGATAAAGAATAAGAAGTTAGAGGAAAAGATACAAAATCTTCTAATAGCCTACAATCAATTAGGGAGAAAAATACCACTTATTTTATTTGTATATTGGACTTATCCCAAGGTCACACCGGGAGATATTTCAAACTATATAAGAATATTTGACGAAGGATTCATAATGAGTAATGGGACAAGGATACAGGGGATTGATGGTAGAATAACAGAATATATGGTTTATCATTGTGTAGCATCAGGTGATAAGGACAATTTAACATTTAATCAATGGATAAAGGTGAGGTGATGAAATGGCTAAAAGAGTCTATGAATTTTATCCAAAAAAGGAATTAGTGATAGGAAATAAATACATTTTAAAGGAATACATCGCTGAAGGAACCTTTGGATATGTATGGTCTGCGATTCATTTGGAAACTGAAGAGTTAGTAGCATTAAAGATTCCAAAGGATCAGGAACGAGGAGATCACGCATTGTCAGAAGGGATAAAACTAATAGGCTATTCTCACCCGAATATCATCAAAATAAACTGGATGGGAAGACTAGACGGTGTTTTTGTAATAGAAATGGAACTCTTTAAAGGAAAAAGCCTCGCAGATGAGTTAGATGATACTGGTTTTAAGAATCCTAGAACTATTAAGGAGATTACTGAAATATTTATAGATATTCTAAAGGGAGTAAAGTTTCTTCATAGTAGAAATATTTGCCATGGAGATATAAAGCCACAAAACATTCTTTTTAATGAAAAACAAATAAAACTAACTGATTTTGGTACTAGTAAATTTATTGAAAATGTTTTCGTAAAAACAGTAGATGCTGGGGGTACATGGGCATACATGGCACCTGAAATAGCAGGTTCAAATAAAAGATATCTTATCTCAGATATCTACTCTTTGGGAGTATTACTATATCAAATGCTTACTGGGAGAACACCACATGAAACACCTATACAGGTTATAAATAACATTCCTTTCCCAAAACCAAGAGAGATAAACGACAACATACCTGTTGATTTAGAAGATATTATAATGAAGATGTTACGAAGGGATCCAGCAGATAGATATCAAAATGTAGATAGTCTAAAAGAAGATATAGTACAAAGAGTATTAAATAGAAAAGAAAGTAGTGAATCCTCTGTTGTAAAAATAATTGAAAGATCTTCTGAAGAGGATTGGATGCAGAATGTTATAAATTTATATCAAGCGAATCACTATGAAGAAGCGGAGAAACTCTTGCGTCATGAAAGAAAAAGCGGAAACAACTCACAGGATTTAATACATCATATTGCATATGTTTGCTTCAGTCAGAGAAGATATTATGATAGTCTTAGTGAAATAGAAAAGATTGATTTAGAGAAAGTAGAGGTTATTCGGAGAGAAGGATTTAAGGACAACGTATATTCATTAAAGGCAAAAGTTTATATGGAGTTAAAAAAATATGAAGAAGCCATGAGGCTATATGAGTATTTATTAAAAAAGAATCCAGATGACATTAATTACAAATATAGATTAGCAATAACCTACGGGTTGGTAAATAGACCAAATAAGGCCATAGAGTTATTAGAAGAAATAAACGAAAAAACACCGGGAATGTTATATGTTGTAAAGAAGTTAGGTCATGCATATGATATGCAAAAAGAGTTTAGTAAAGCAAGGGCATACTTTAAATACTGTTTAAGAATGGATCCTAATGATGAAATAATAAAAAATAGGCTTAAGGTGTATGAGCAGTATCTGAATTAATTAGTTAGGAGTTTAAATCAAGTAGAAAACTG
>Ga0307456_100004_pt1 | contig 16547 bp, 2 predicted proteins | sample GoafecGrGen6Rep3_FD_203831 | JGI IMG/M metagenome (GOLD analysis project Ga0307456, IMG submission 203831) | Metatranscriptome of enriched fungal communities from goat fecal pellet, Isla Vista, California, United States - Reed Canary Grass... ...
ACCTCTTCCAAAGGATAGAATTTCTTATCTTGAATAAATTTTAAATTTTTCGGCGTCATCCTCATGGTGATGCCGATTTTCTTTAGGTGAGGATTTACCTGGTTATTCAGAGAGTCACAGGTGACCTCTGGATTTTTTGCACTGCTTTTGGATAGAATCGTCAGCAGCGTGCAAGTGGTGCGGGCTAGTCCGGCCAGATTGGCATCCATGGTCAGGTCTATGGATTGCATACTGGTCATGGTCCAGGCAGGTATCTTGCGATAAATACCATAAGCACTGTCTAGTTCAATGAGCCTGCCGGTATATAACTCAGAAAACCAGATGATGTCTCCTCTGACAAAAATAGATTTCACTAAAAAGAGAGAATCTTCAAAAGGAAAAGAGATGGCATCACATCCTGTCAGCATCAAATCCGAGTGAAGCACCTCTACTTCGAGATTAGTACCGAACTGGTCAATGCTGTTTCCGTTTCTAAATGGAGGACGTTTTTCATCCTTTGTGGAATCGGCAGAGGTCTTTTTGGAAACCGGAATGCCAAAGTGGCCAATGGCGCCAGCTGACAGTAGCAGGTCTTCACTTGTAGGCAATGTATAGGAGCCGGGACGAACCAGGATTTGGTCTCCCTCTTTTACTACGGCTGTAGCCTCCTCCAGTGTACGGAAGGGATTGGCAAGAGAGCCATCGCCGGAGTCTATTGCTTGATCTGATACATAGTAGAGCATGTAGTTCTCCTATCGAAACTGTGTCATACAACAAAATTGAGCAACCAATTTTTTGAAATGCATAAAAAATTTAATAAAAGCCCGTTATACGTGCTATATCGGATGATTTCCCTCCATTTTTTAGCAATATTTTGCTCAAAAATAACAAAATACTTGCAAATTTTTGCTTAATCATATAAAATTTTTTAGTACACTAGGAAACGTGACAACAAAATATCAGAATTTGCCTGAAAAGATTGAGCCTTTATGAGAAACTGTTTCGTCTTTATATATACGAGACACGATAAAGTGATATTATTAGGGAACGCCCGTAACATTGAGCCTTAATATTCGCAGTCTACTTAGATTGCGCGTATGAGGCTCTTTTTTATTCCATTTTTCTTTTCATCCGTGTAAAAGGAAAGTGTGTAAAAAGGGAATTCAAGTAGGAGGAAGAATTATGACAAAGAAAGGGAGAAAGAAACTGGCTTCACGTATTCTTTCATTTGCTCTGTCCATTATTTTAGTGGGCACTACCTTTTATGGTGACTACAGGGTAGCTTATGCAGATGAGATTACGGTAGAAGAAGCAGCAGAAACTCCGGCAGAAGTGTCCACAGAGGCACCTGTCCAGACTGAACCTGCCCAGCAGGAAGTGGTAGAGGCTACATCCAGTGATGTGACTGTACCCACAGAAGTTTCTGAAGAGAGCGTAGTTTCTGATGAAAGTGTAGTTTCTGGAGAAACGGTGGAGACCGTGGTATCAGAGACCATTTCTGATGAGACTGCTGAAACAGTAGAAACCGAGGAGACCCTGGAAACGGAAACCGAGGAAACCGAGGAAACTGAAACAGAAACAGAAACTGAGGAAACCGAAGAAGAACCGTTGGAATTCAACCAGTCCGTTACGGTAAACGGTATCCTTATTTCCTTGTACGCAAAACCAGGCGTACTTCCTAATGATGCCAAATTGCAGGTATCTGCACTTCCACAGAAGGAAGAGGAAGCCATCAAGGAAGCAATCGATGAAGAAACTGTGAAAGATGTAGAGAAAACCTACTCTTTCGATATCAACATCTATTCTGCTGAAAAGGGCGGATTCGTACAGCCAAAAGACGGTACCGTATCCGTTACTTTTGATGCTATTCCGGAAGGTAATAGCAAAGATACAACAGTAGAAGTATTCCATGTTGAGAATAATGGTACAGATGTGCAGAAAGTAGAGCCTGTTTCCGGCGAAAGTAAAACGGATGAAATTACTTTCGGTGCTAAGCACTTCTCTGTATATACGGTAACTTTATACAAGAAGAATAATTATAGTTTGGCAGAAAGTTTCTATATCTATACCTATGATGTAGATTCTGTGGAGTCCATTGGAACTGACTATCAGACGGTGTCACTCAAACTTGATAATTATGGTTCTTATGCTAATCCAAGCCAGATTGCTCCTCAAATAGATGGATATAAGTTTGTAAAAGCTGTTGCAGGAGCTACTTATAGTGGATGGGGTAGCACGATTACATATTTTACTATCAGACACCATAAGGCTTCTGGATGGTTCGATGATGATTATGACTATGCTGAATATACAACCAAAAGCAATCCTGGAAAGAATGATTGGCACGATGTAGATTACAGTAATATCTATTTCCTTTATGAAACTGAAGATACTGTAGCAGTAGCAGTATATGCTACAGATGGTGTAAGAAAAGACACCGTAAATCCTGTCTTGGCTGAGAAGCTTGGCATTAACTATGTGCAGGGAGATGGTTACTACCCTGTAGGTATTATTAGAGTACCGGCATCCTTCTTTAAAGGAAAGACCTCTCCTTATATCAACAGTCAGGCTGACTTAGATGCTTTGAAGGGATTCTTAGCAAACCTGGATACATCTACTCTGCAAGGGGGTAGAAATACAGGTAATACCATAGCTTCCAATTTACAGTATATCCAGTTGGATGTAGGTAAATTAAATAACCAAATGTACACTGCCATGTTCAACTGGAACAGTGCAGAATATGGAAATAGCGGGAGTGACTATGGTCATTTTGTCAATAGTACTGCGAATGAAAGAGGCGTTACCATCAAAAATCCAGATGGTGGTAACTTCAAATACCATTTAGATATTCGTTTCGCTACTAATGTAGTGAACTACAAAGGTGAATACTTCGAAGATAATCAGAAGAAGAGCGAAAATCCTAATTTGGATCAGGCGGCTTACTTTAGAGGTACTGCTATTTCCAAAGAAACTGCTCAGGCAGTAGCAGATGCTCATAAGGGAAGCTACACAGTAGAAGGTCTGTATACAGATGAAAATCTGACGCAGAAATTTGAAGGCATCTCCAGCTTGAATGCTGATGCGACTATCTTTGTAAAATATGAGAAGTATAATAACTTCACCGTAACCTACAAAGATGGTTATACAGATGGCGGCGAAGGTGAAGTGCTGAGTAGCACTTCCGTAGCATATGGTAGTCCAACACCTGCTCAGACAGCTCCTACCAGAGATCACTATGATTTCTCAGGTTGGAAGGCAACAGATTCTGCTACCATTGGAGTAGCTCCTACAGTAACAAAGACTGTTACTTATGTGGCACAGTGGACTCCTAAGCAGTACACCATCACTTACAAGGATGGCTATAAACCGGAAGGACAGAACGTCATCGACTCCTTCAAAGCTGACTATGGTGCAAATACACCAAAGGTTGCTAATCCAGCCAGAGATTTCTATGTATTCAAAGGATGGACACCGGCAGTCAAAACAAAGGTAGAGGGTGATGCTGTTTATACAGCAACCTGGGAAAAACAGTACAAAGATACTGTAACCATCAGCGCAGTAACAAAGAGTAAAACCTATGATGGTGAAGCGCTGACAGCTGATTATACTGTAACGAATCTACCAGAAGATTTTGTGGTAACTGATGTAACCTATACAGGTACTACTACGATTACCAATGCAGGAACTGCTAATTACAGCATTTCTTCTTATAAGATTGTAGATAAAGAAAACAATGATTTCACAGATTACTTTACTGTAAATCTAGAGAAGAATGGTACTTTGACCGTAGCTCCTCTGGAGATTAGAGTAGCAACCGGTAGTGATACCAAACAGTTTGGTAAAATAGCAAGATCCTATGACATCTCCATCAATGGTGTTGCACAGACCCTGGATGAAGATAATAAGGCTAGTTTCAAGCCGATTCAGGGTAAAGAAGAGACCTTGAAGTTCCATACAACTTCTTGGAGAGTAATGCCTGGCTCTCAAAAGAACGAGTATGCCGTAGAGTATGAGAATGATGCAAACAAGAACAACTACAAACTTGTAGATTCTCTTGGTACATTGACTATCAGTACAGCAGAAGTTGCATTCCAGATTGAGGCAAAGGATCAGACTTGGACCTACGACGGAACACCAAAATCTTATGATGTTGTATCTGTAACCAAGCCGGAAGGCTATGAGAATTTCACTGTAGAAGCTCATGTTACAGCGGCTAGTACCATAACAGAAGTTGGTACAGTAGCCAACGCAGTAGACCGTGCAACGATTAAGATTAAAGATGCAACCGGCGCAGATGTAACTGCTAACTTTGATACTTCTAAGATCGTCGTAAAAGACGGTACCTTGAAAGTTGAGAAACGTGCGATTACCGTGAAATCCGGTAGTCCCAGCAAAATTTACGACGGACTGCCTCTGCAGAACACAGATGTGACTATTGTAGCAGGTGAACTGGCTCCAAATCAGAAGCTTTCTGATTTAGTAAGCTTTAGCAATTTTGCAAGCATCACAAAGGCAGGCAAAGTAGCAAACACTTATAGCCACTCCGAAACAGATCTTGCAAAGAAGAACTACACCATTACCTATCAGAATGGTGAACTGGAAATTACACCGGTGAAAGCCAATGTTATGATTAAGGCTCCAACCGTATTCAAGACATACGATGGAACAGCACTGACTGCAGCTGCTGCAGTGCAAAAGACACCTGTATCTGTAGCAGGACTTGTAGCAGGTGATGAAGCTATCGTAGAAGTTAGCGGTTCCGTAACCAACGTAACAGAAGGTAATGTACCGCTGAAGATTGAGAAGGTAACGATTCGCGACAAAGAGACAAAAGCAGATGTAACAGCAAGCTATGATAAAGATTTCATTACAGCGATGAATGGCTGGCTGTATATCAATCCTGTTGAAATCTATGTCACCACAGGCACAGCTTCCAAGGTATATGATGGAACTCCATTGACAAAGGATGATGCACAGGTTGTAGGTCTTGTAAATAACGAGAAAGCAACTGTACATACAACTGCTAGTCTGAATGAAGTAGATAGTATTCCAAATACCTATGGCGAAATCTCTTGGGGAAGAGTAAATAGCGGAAACTACAAACATAACAAAGACAAAGACCAGATTGGTACTTTGACCATTACAGGCTTTGCAAATGAAGTGACCATTACGGCAGGTAGTCTTTCTAAGGTATATGACGGTTCTGATTTGACCGTTGATAGCTTTACCGTAGAAGGCCTTCCAAAGGAAGAAAGTGGTAGTGCTCGCTTCACAGTGGACGTTGTCATTAAAGGCGCACAGAAAGATGTAGGAACCTCCGCTAACGTGGTGGATTCCTATGTCATCAAGAATAAAGAAGGCAAGGATGTAACAGCTAACTTTACCAATGTCAAGAAAGCTGATGGTACATTGACTGTTACCAAACGTAAAGTAACCCTGACTTCTGCAACAGATAGCAAGGCATATGATGGAACTCCACTGACCAATGACACAGTGACTGAGTCTTGGCCGGAGAGTCAGAAATACGGCTTTGTAGCAGGAGAAGGTGCTACATTTATTGTAACAGGTACCGTTACATTCGTATCTGAAGGCGAAGTAGATAATACCTTTACTTATACCTTAAATGACAATACCAAAGCAGGTAACTATGAAATCACACCTGTATTTGGTAAGCTCAGTATTACTGCTCCAACTCAGCTTTATGGTATTACCGTAACTGCTAATAGCGGTGGCGAGATGTACAAAGGTCAGCCGCAGGAAGTATCCGGATTCACGAATGCGAACCTGACCTACACCTTAAATGGCCGTAACTACGTAGTATCCGGCATCGAAGCTTCCACAGAAGCTACGAATGCAGGTACCTACACTGTAGAAGTAACCGGTACACCGAAGGTTGAAACTGCTGAAGGAAACAAGATGGTAGATGTAACAGATATGTTTACAGTTACCAAGGTTCCTGGCACACTCACAATCGGTAAGCGCACCGTAGTGATGACTTCTGCTACAGGTACGAAGGAATACGACGGTGATCCATTGACCGCACAGTGGTTAGTAGATAACGATGAAAGCGTAACAGAAAAAGTTACCGTAACAGGTGATGGCTTCGTAGATGACGAAGGTGCTACATATGATGTAACCGGATCTCAGTTAGTGGAAGGTTCTAGTGCAGATGCCTTCACATACACTCTGAATGAGGGTACTTTAGCAGCTAACTACGACATCACAACAGTAGAAGGTACTTTGACAGTTACCAATCGTAATGCAAAATACGAAATCACTGTAAAAGCAAATAGTTTAGAGACATTCTACAATGGCAAAGACCAGACTGTAGAAGGCTTTGAAACCTTAACCTTTAAGACAAAGGATAACCATACATACACAGTATCCGGACTGACTGCAAGTGCAACCGCTAAGGATGTACTGAAAGTAGATGGCAAGGTACAGGCTAGACCTGTTAGTGTATTAGGTACTCCTGTTGTCAAAGATGATCAGGGTAATGATGTAACAAATCAGTTCAAGGTAAAGACTGAGAACGGTACGCTGACCATCAAACCTAGAACTGCAACACTGAAGTCTGATAGTGCTAGCAAGGAATACGATGGTAAACCATTAACAAATGGAAACGTACGTGTGATGCCTGGTGAGGCAGAAGGTGAAGGCTTTGTAAAAGATGATGCTTCCAAATTGCAGTTCCAGGTAACTGGTAAGCAGATTTATGTAGGTAAGAGTGATAACACCTTTACTTACACAACAAGTGATGGATTTAAGCCTGATAACTACAACATCGTTAAGGCACTTGGCGAATTGGAAGTTACAGACAGAAGAAATCCATACCAGGTAACAGTAAAAGCTAATAGTGGCGAAAGAATCTTCAATGGTGAGAACTTCACTGTAGAAGGTTTCGTAGAAGGCTATGGCCTGACTACCACACAGAATGGTGTGAAGTATCGCATCACAGGTATCAGCGCTAGCGAAACTCAGAAGCACGTAAAACGTACAGCTGATGGTAAGGTAGATAGCTACACAGTGGCTGTAACCGGTACTCCAAAGGTAGAAGCGTTAGACGGTACTGATGTAACCAAACAGTTCCAGGTAACCACAGAAGATGGTACACTCACCATCAATCCTAGAACCGTAGTGCTGACCTCTGATAGTGCAGAGAAAGAGTACGATGGTACAGAACTGACTGCAAAAGATGTTCATCCAAACGCATTCAATGCTGCAACAGGTGAAGGCTTTGCAGGGGATGATGTAGATTGCATGATCTACACGGTAACAGGTACTCGTACTAAGCCTGGTACAAGCGATAACACATTCAGTTATGCAATGCGCGATAGCGGTAGTGCAAAACTGAGCAACTACAATATTACCACCGAGTTTGGTAAGCTCACTGTCAAAGACAGAACCACTCCATACGAAGTGAAACTTCATGCAAACAACCTGACCAAGTTCTATGATCGTCAGAAAGCGACTGTAGAAGGCTTCCAGGCAAGTTATGCAGGAAGAGAGTTTGCTGAAACAGAGAAGGGCCTTTCCTTCACTGAAAATGGTGTAACCTACTACATCACAGGACTTACCGCATCCGGTCAGGGTACAGATGTAAAACGTGATGCTGAAGGTAAGGTGATCAGCTATCCAGTATCCGTAAAGGGTAAAGCAGTTGTAAAGAACGCTGCAGGTACCGACTTAACCAAGCAGTTTAATGTAACCGCAGAAGACGGCACTTTGACCATCAATCCTAGAACTGTAACCTTGCGCTCCGCAAGTGCTTCTAAAGAATATGATGGCACACCACTTGAGGAGAAGTCTCTTGAATTTGTAACTGCATATGACGCAGAAACAGGTGCAGGCTTCGCAAAAGATGATGCAAAACTCATTGATGAAAAGGATAATCTGAGACTGAACTTCACAGGTACTCAGACTATCGTAGGAATCAGTGATAATGAATTCACCTATAGCTTACGTGATGGTGTGAAGAAGTCTAACTACGAAATCACTACAGAGTACGGTACATTGGAAGTAACCAATGTGAACGCACCTTATGAAGTAACAGTCGTAGCAAATAGCGATGAATTCCTGTATGACGGTAAAGAGAAATCTGTAACCGGATTTAAGGAAGTACAGTTTGGTAATGATACTTATGCAGTAGTGGATGGCAAGCTTGCATTCACATTGAACGGTAAGGAATTCACCATCAGTGGCTTGCAGGTAGCAGAGACCACTTCCATTGACGCAGTAGAAGATAAGCCGGTAACTATCACAGGTACCGCAATCGTTACTGACGAAAATGGTAACAACGTAACTTCTCAGTTTGCTGTTCATACCGAAAACGGTACATTGAACGTAACACCTAGAAAAGTTACCTTGGTAGCCGGATCTGACGAAAAAGATTTCGATGGTAAGGCACTCGTAAAGAGAACTTATTATGTAGCGAATGCTGGCGATGGATTCGCTACTTACACCAAGGATGGTGTAACAGTAAATGAAAAGACCGGTATCACAGTTTATGTGAAAGGTTCTCAGACCTTAGTAGGTACCAGCGATAACGTAATCGATCGCGTAGAATTCGATGGACAGACTGCAAAAGCAGGTAACTACATCGTGACTACCGAAAAGGGCACCTTAGAAGTTAAGACCAGAGAACCTGGTAATAAGATCAAACTTTACATCCAGCTGGATATTGACCAGACTGGTAAGAATACCAAGGAAGTTCTTTACAATGGTGAAGAGCAGTCCGTAAGTGTAGATGTCATCGTGAATACAGACGGAACTGCAGAAGAAATCGAAACCGGTGACGAAGAAAATATCGAAGTAGAAGAAGACCTCACAGCTCCTGCTGAAGCTACTGAAGAAGCAGGTATCCTGCCGGTAAGCAAAGCAGATGAAACGCTTCTTGAAAAAGTACTTGCACTGGGTGCTATGAAGGTTTACGCAGCTGAAGACGGTATCACCAAGACCGTAACCTACGGTGGTGTCACCTTCGAAATCAGCGGCATCAAGCTCTCTGGGGGAACAGGTATTGACGCTGGCAAATATCCGGTAACAATTGATTTGTCCGGTATCAATGTAAAACTCAGCGGCGCACCTGTAGATGACAACTTCGAAATCGTGATCGTACAGCCTAAGATTACAGAACTGGTTCCTGCAGTACAGCTGGGCGACGCTGTCTACATCGATGAAGAGGGCAATGAAGTCGGCGGCGAGAGACAAGAAGAAATCGTTTGGGTTGAGCAGGATGTAACACTTGATCCTAATGTAATCGGTATGCTGACCATCAATCCTCGCAATGTTACCTTAATTGCAAACTCTGCAAGCGGCGTAGCTACAGGTCAGACTCTTACTGCAAACGGTTATACCGTAGGCACAGAAGATGATGGATTCGTAGAAGGCGAAGAAGCAGGCATCAAAGTAACTGTAGAAGGCGCGATCAGTACAGTAGGTTCTGTACCGAATAAGATTACCGCTTACGAATTCGATGAAGAACTTGCAAAAGCAGGCAACTACATCGTACATACCGTAGATGGTACTCTGACACTGATTGCTCCTGCAACCGTAAATCCTCCTACCGGAGGTGGCGGTGGTGGTGGCGGAGACGTCCTCGGCGCAAGACGTGGCGTAGAAGCTATTACACCGGAAGAAGGTCAAGTACTTGGTGCAGCTCGTAAGTCACCTAAGACCAGTGATGCAAATAATGCAATCCTCTGGGCTATGGTAATGGGAAGCTCCGCACTGGGTATGGCAGCCATGATGGCACAGAAAAGAAAAAAAGAAGAAGAGCAATAAATTAGTGTGTAAAAGGGATTGTCTCTTCTGAAAGAAATGGCGGGAGTGGCGCAGGAAGCGCTGCTCTCGCTTTTCTTTTTAGAAAAAGATTAGAAAGATAAAGAAAAAATAAAACAATATTGCTCAGTTTTAACATTATTATTGCATCAAGCAAAAATATCGGTTACAATTTAGGAAGCGATGGAAAACTCGCAAACCTTACATAATGATTTGAGCCCGAAATCCAACCTTTCTTGGAAACTACAATAGAAAGAGAGATATATTAGGGAACGCCCGTAATGAGCCTTAATAGACACATTTGCTGTGCAACTGTGTGTATGGGGCTCTTTTTTTATTATGTATCGTAGGAAGCGTAATGCGCATAAAGCGCAGCAGTAAAGGTGTAAAGGAGGAAGAAGAATGTCGAAAAAAGGCAGGAAAAAACTGGTTTCCCGCATACTGTCATTCGTCTTGACCGCAGTCCTTGTGGGCACCACTTTCTATGGTGACTACATGGTAGCATTTGCTGACGAAATGGCAGTAGAAGAAGTTGTAGAAACTCCGGCTGCAACAGAGGATGTGCCGGCTGTTTCAAGTGATAATCCCCCAACAGAGGATGTTTCACAGCCTAGTGTTGTTTCGGACGAGACAACTTCATCCGATGAAACAACGGTTTCAGACGAGACAACGATTTCGGATGAGACAACAGTTTCAGAGGAAACTTCTATTCTGGATGAGACTTTAGCAACAGAAGAGATTGCAGAGGAAACTTCGGAAACAGAAGAAACACTTGAAACTGAAACGGAAGAAACAGAAGAAACTGAGGAAACAGAAGAAACAGAAGAGACCGAAGAGATTCTGTTGGAATTTAACCAGTCCGTTACGGTAAACGGTATTCTGATTTCTCTTTATGCAGTTCCAGGCGTTTTACCAAACGATGCTGAATTGCGAGTAAGCGCACTTCCACAGAAGGAAGAGGAAGCCATCAAAGAAGCAATTGATGAAGAAACAGCGAAAGACGTAGAGAAAACCTACTCTTTCGATATCAACATCTATTCTGCTGAAAAGGGCGGATTCGTACAGCCAAAAGACGGCGCCGTATCCGTTACTTTCAAGGCTATTCCGGAAGGTAAGAGCAGTGATACAACAGTAGAAGTATTCCATGTACAGAATAATGGTACTGATGTACAGAATGTAGAGCCGGTATCCGGCGAAAGCAAAACAGATGAAGTTACTTTCGGTACAACACACTTCTCTGTATATACTGTTACAGTATCTAAAAATGGTAGAGAAAAGTACAAAGATACACTCACGGTTAGTCTTGTGGATTCTTCATTTAAAGGAATCGACAATAATGCAAAGAAAGAATTAAAGCTACAGGAATATGGGGAAATCAGTCTGGATACAGTAAAGGGCCTGTTACATATTCCGGATACCTATAAATATCTTGGTTTTATAGCTAAGTATGATGGCGCATATGCAGATAACCTCAATGATTATCTAATCAGCAAATTCCAATTGGTTGGAGACGGATATACAGGCAGATCCGGAAGCACTCATGCAGATCATATCCAGTTCTACGGTGATGATAATCAGTGGCATGACGTAGATAATTACAAGATTTATTGTGTATGCAGACTGAACAACGCTGAAACCGGACATGCTCATCTGGATTTAGGCTTTGTGAAGAGTGATTATGAAAAATATAAAAATGGCGGAGCCAAGGTATATGCCAAGGTTAATAATGGCAAAAGAACTGAGATTAAGTTCGATGCTTATGACGAACAGCTTGGAACATATGATTATCGCCTAAGTAGCGATAAGCAATTTAGAGCATCCGATCAGATTACGTTCCAAGTAGAGTATCAAGGAAGAACATATGAGTTAAAGACAACGCAAGAGATGAATAACGAAGCCTTCGAACGTTGTTTTTGGGCTCACTTAAAAATCCAGAACACATATGGCTTTGACTATCAGTTTACCTTCACACAAGATTTCGAACTGAAGGGTGACGTAGTATATCACATGTTCCAGGATGACAGAGATTCTGCAGAAACGCAGCATGCTGAGAAAATCAACTGGACTAGTCAGAATCAGAACGAAACAAAAACACATAAGGTGAAATCTTATACCGAAGTTGGATTTAGTAATCCGGGCCACGCTTTTGTAAAATGGGTGGATAAAGACGGTAAAGAAATTCAGACCGGTTCCGATATCCCTGTAAAGAATGGTGATAAGTTCGACATTTATGCAGTATGGTCTGAAAATGAAATTGCAGTAGCTGTATATGCAACTGACGGTACTAAGAATGTCAGAGTAAACGCTGCATTAAAAGACAAACTGGGTCTGAACTATGTTCAGAAAGATGGATACTATCCAATCGGTGTTGTTATGATTCCGGAATCTTTGGTTCTCGGTAAGCATTCACCGTATCTAAATAGCCAGGCAGATTTTGACGCACTGAAACCGTATTTAACCAAGATTGATACAAGTAAGCTTACAGGTGGAAAGAACAGCGGTAATACCGTTGCTTCTAATCTGAATTATGTACAGTTGGATTACGGAAAAGGCGGAAACCAGAGCTTTACCGCATTCTTTGACTGGAACATGGCAGAATACGGTAGCAAATATGGCGAAGGCGGCGTGTTCGATGATGGCAGAACCGCAAATGGCGTTTCCATTAACAATCCACAGGGTGGAAACTTTAAGTATCACATCGATTTAAGATTTGATACCCATGTTGTTTCCTATAAGGGTAGCTACTACACCAATAATGCATTTGTTGAAACAAAGAATTTAACGGAGATTGCATACTTTGCAGGCACTTCCGTGACCAAAGAAATGGCACAGGCAGTTGCAGCTGAATATGTAAATGGTTATACCGTAGAAGGTTTGTACACAGATGCAAACTTGACAAAGAAATTCGAGGGTATCAGCAGCTTAACTGCTAATTCCACGATATATGTGAAGTACACCAAAGTTACAAACTTCACCATAACCTACAAAGACGGTTACACAGGTGGTGGAGACGGTAAAGTTCTATATACCACGCAGGCTCCTTATGGAAGCAGTACTCCAACCATTCAGAATCCTACCAGAGAATACTATGTATTTAATGGTTGGAAACCGCAGGTAGCAAGTACTGTAACAGGCGATGCAACTTATGTGGCAACCTGGAAGCAGCAGTTTGAACCAGGTAGCGTTGAACTGAAGGCTCTTTCCAAAACAAAGCCTTATGATGCTACCAGTTTAGCAGCTGATGTCGAATTCACAAAGAAGCCAAATGACTTTGATAAATACTTTGTTGTATCGAATGTAGTTTATACTGGTCAGACAAGTATCACAGACAGTGGTACAGCAAATTATAAGATTGACAGTTTGAAGATTGTAGAGAAGAGTACCAATGTGGATTACACTTCCTACTTCGATCCTAAGATTACCAAGAATGGTACCCTGACTGTTACACCTATCGAGCTTACTATCGGTACAGGTAGTGACAGTAAGCCGTTTGGTCAGGTGGCTAGAAGCTATGAAATCACTGTAAATGGTGTAAAACAGACACTGGATAGTGACAATAAAGCAAATTATAAGCCGATTCAGGGTAAGAATGAAACCTTGAAGATTTGGACTACCTCCTCTAAGAGGTTCCCTTTGCCGGCTACAGAAGATAATGAGTATAAAGTATCCTATGAAAACGGCGCAAAGAAGCAGAATTACAAACTGACTTCTAATCTGGGTATATTAAGTATCACTACTGCAGAAGTAGCATTTGTGCTGAAGGCAGACGACCAAACATGGACTTATGATGGCACAGCAAAATCCTATGATAGCTTTACTGTTGTAACGAAACCAGAAGGCTATGAGGATTACACCATTGAAGCCCTTATGACAGCAGATAGTAAGATTACAGAAGTAGGTACAGCAGATAACGAAATTGATGCAGATACCATCGTAATCAAGGATGCAGAGGGTAATGATGTAACGGCAAACTTTGATAAGTCAAAGATTGTATTACAAAAAGGTACTCTGACTGTAACTGCTCGTGAAATCATCGTTACATCCTTTAATAGAACTAAGACCTATGACGGCATGCCACTACAAGAGTGGGGGCTAGGCGTTCGCGTAGGTGAGATGGCAGAGAATCAGACTCTGGATGATTTGCTGGTGCCTAGTAATTTCGCTTCTATCACAGATGTAGGTACCAAGGAAAATACTTACACTGTGGAAGAAACAGAACTTGCAAAGAACTACGACATTACTTATGAGTATGGTGAATTGGAAGTAACACCACGTAAAGTAACACTGGTAGCATCCAGTGCTTCCAAGTTCTTTGACGGTAAGCCACTTGTAAAACGTAACTACTACATCAAGAATGTAGAAGGCGATGATGGATTCGCAGTTTATACCAAGGATGATAAAACCATCAACGAAAAAGAGGGTATCACTGTTTACGTGAAAGGCTCTCAGGTCGTAAAAGGTACAAGCGATAACGTAATCGAATTCATCGTATACGACGGCAAGATTGCAAAACCGGGTAACTACGAAATCACTACAGAAAAGGGCACACTGGAAGTGAAGACCCTGGCTCCTGATAAGAGAATCAAACTTTACATCTCCGTGGATTTGGATAAGTCCGGTGAGAATGTAAAGGAAGTACTGTATAACGGTACAGAGCAATATGTGAACGTAGACGTGATCGTATCTGCTGATGGTACGACAGAAGAGATTACAGAAGGTACGGAAGAAAGCGGAGCAGTAGAAGAAGATATCACAACACCGGGCGTGGCAACAGAGGAAGGCATCCTTCCTACCAGCCGAGTTGATGAATCTCTTTTGGAAAAAGTACTTTCCATCGGTGCTATCAAAGCATATGCTGCAGAAGATAGTATCACCAAGGAAGTTACTTATAATGGCGTGAAGTATGTCATTAGTGGTATTAAATTAGATGGTGGCTATGGTATCGATGCAGACTACTATCCGGTTACCATCGATTTATCCGATACGGCGATTACTTTGGCAGGTGAGTCTGTAACCGAGGAATTTGAAGTAATCATCAAGCAGCCGAATATCGAAGAGATGGAACTTGGTTCTGATGTAATCGGTATGCTGATCATCAATCCTCGTGAAGTGACTTTGACCGCTGCATCTGCAACGAAGGTTGCTGACGGAACACCTCTTACAGCACCTACTTACACAGTAAGTGGTAGAGATGGATTCGCAGTATTCGAAGCTGATTACGGAGATGGCGAGAAAGAGACCATCGATGAAGCTGAGTTTATCAAAGTAACCGTAGAAGGGTCTCAGACGGCAGTTGGATCTTCCACAAACAAGATTACAAGTGTTGAGTTTGATGAAGAGATGATTAAGTCCAGGAACTACATCGTGACACCGGTAGATGGTATCTTAACCGTAACCCAGTCCGGTGGCGGTGGCGGAACTACCGGTGGTGGCGGTAATCCAGGTAGCGTATTAGGTGCAAGACGTGGCGTAGAAGCTACTACACCGGAAGAAGGTCAGGTACTTGGTGCAGCTCGTAAGTCTCCTAAGACCAGCGATGCAAATAATGCAATTCTCTGGGCAATGGTAATGGGAGGCTCCGCATTTGGTATGGCAGCCATGATGGCGCAGAAAAAAAGAAAAGAAGAGCAATCATAACGTGTAAAAGGGTTTCTATCTTCTAAAGATGAGCCGGATGGGACAAGACGTTCCATCCGGCTTTTTTTTTCACCTTTTCTCAAAGTTTTAGAATTTTTTCATGGGAAATTCCGAACATAAAATGAAATAAACGGGAGGTTTCTAAAAGAACTATAAAATTGGTTGAACAATAACGGGGCTGTCCGATACAATATATGTAACAAGTTAAGGAACGCCCGTAATGAGCCTTAATTCTTGTGCAAGATGCACATGGATTAGGGCTTTTTCTATTCTCGGAACTGAGAGACAGATGGATTAGGAGGTACAAATCTATGAAGAAAGGAAGAAAAAGACGTTCATCAAGAGCATTGGCATTTTTATTATCTCTGGTTTTGATGATGTCCACATTCTATGCTGACTATGCGGTGGCATTTGCGGCAGAGAATGAGGTCACAGAAGAGACAAATGCACCTGAAGAGGTAAAAGATGAGACGCCTGTAGAGGTTTCTCAGACACCGGAGAATACACAGCCAGTTGTAGAAGAGGAGGAGGAGCAAGAAGAAAGTCTTGCTGTGGAATCCCAGATAGAAGAGTCTCAGGTTGCAGAAGAAAGTGCTGAGACCATAGAGGAAGAAGAAACAGCAGTCGAAACAGAGGCTACGGAAGAAGAGACTGAGGCTACAGAAGAGACTGAAGCTACAGAAGAAACTACTGAAACAGAAGAGACAGAAGAGTCTGAAGAAGTAGGATATCACGTAGTATATTATGTAGACGGTACAGTTTTTGCAAATCAGGCTTATACAGAGGAAGAAAACCGGATTCATTTCCCACAGAGTCCTTTTAAAGCCGGTTATTTCTTCCGTGGATGGAAAGAAAATGGAACAGCCATCAGTGATGGAAGTACGGTAGATCATGATATGAACCTGACCGCTTCCTTTGAAGAAATCAAAATTTTTGAAGCAAAGGTGAATTACTACTATATCAATCCAACCAATGGAGCGAAGGTGGTATTTGATACAGCTTTGACACAGGTGGAAAAGAACAATCTGCCGGCTACTATTCTATCTCCGACAGATACCGCGATCAGTGCAGAAGTAGATCCGAATAACCCGGTATACTATCCGACTGAAACCAGCGTACAGATTACAGAAGCGGATGTAGCCAATGTAGAG
>Ga0307456_100007_pt1 | contig 15753 bp, 32 predicted proteins | sample GoafecGrGen6Rep3_FD_203831 | JGI IMG/M metagenome (GOLD analysis project Ga0307456, IMG submission 203831) | Metatranscriptome of enriched fungal communities from goat fecal pellet, Isla Vista, California, United States - Reed Canary Grass... ...
CCCTTATATAGCACTTACACTAATTCAAGTATAACTATTTCTGCTCCGTCTCCTCTTCTTGGACCCATCTTTAATATTCTAGTGTATCCACCGTTTCTATCAGCATACTTTGGAGCAATGTTTGTAAATAAATTATCTACTACTTCTTTTTCAGTAACATATGCTAATACTTGTCTTCTAGCATGAAGATCTCCTCTTTTTGCAAGAGTGATCATTTTTTCAGCCATGTTCTTAGTTTCTTTAGCTCTTGTAACAGTAGTTTCTATTCTACCATTCTTCAAAAAGCTAGTAACTAAGTTTCTTAACATAGCTCTTCTCTGATCAGTTGGAAGCCCCAACTTACGTTGTTGTGCCATGTTTCATCCTCCTTTACTCATCGGATTTTTTTAAACCTAGGCCTAGAGCAGCAAGCTTTTCTTGTACTTCTTCTAAAGACTTTTTACCTAGATTTCTAACCTTCATCATATCATCCATAGTTCTTTCTGTAAGTTCTTGTACAGTATTTATTCCCGCTCTCTTTAAGCAGTTATAACTTCTTACAGATAAATCTAGTTCTTCTATTGTCATTTCAAGAACTTTCTCTTTCTTATCTTCTTCTTTCTCAACCATTATTTCTACATCATCAGCATGATCTGTAAGTGTCATAAATAGCTTGAAATGCTCAATAAGAATTTTAGCTGAAAGACTAATAGCTTCCTCTGGCTTTATAGTACCGTTAGTCCATACTTCAAGAGTTAATTTATCATAGTCAGTAATTTGACCAACCCTAGTGTTCTCCACTGAAAAATTAACTCTTTTAATTGGAGTATAGATTGAATCAACCGGTATAACACCTATTGGAAGATCTTCCCTTTTATTTCTATTTTGAGTTACGTATCCTCTACCTTTATCAACATTAATTTCCATGTAAAGTTTCCCATCGTCCTCTAAAGTAGCTATATGCATATCTTTATTAACGACTTCAACACTTCCATCGGAAATAATATCATCAGCAGTTACTTCTCCAGGTCCTTGAGCATCTATATATATAGTCTTTGGACCTTCTTCACTCATCTTTAATGCTAAACCTTTAACATTAAGGATTAGCTCTGTTACGTCTTCCTTAACTCCAGTAACTGTTGAAAATTCATGTAAAACTCCATCAATTTTAATAGAATTCGCAGCAACTCCTGGCAGTGAAGATAATAAGATTCTTCTTAAAGAATTTCCTAAAGTTATCCCATATCCTCTTTCCAATGGTTCTATGACAAACTTACCATAAGTACCATCTTCAGACGCCTCAACACATTCTATTTTGGGTTTTTCTATCTCTAACATACGAACCCTCCCTTAATGAATTATACACATACTGAGGGCAACTGATTCCATTCTAATTACCATTATTATTTGCTGTATAACTCAACAATTAATGTTTCATTTACTGGAACATCAATATCTTCTCTAGTTGGCTCAGCAACAACCTTTGCCTCAAAGTTTTCTGTACTTCCTTGTAACCAAGCTGGCATTGTTTTTGGGTTTTCAGCAAAAACCTTGAATTTTTCAGAAGCTCTGCTCTTTTCACGAACAGTTATAACATCTCCAACGCTTACTTGGTAAGAAGGTATATCTACTTTTTTACCGTTCACTAAGAAATGTCCGTGTGTAACTAATTGTCTAGCTTCTGCTCTTGAGCCTCCAAAGCCTATTCTGTATACTACATTATCTAATCTCATTTCAAGAAGTTTTAACAGATTTTCACCTGTTATTCCCTTCATATGAGCAGCTTTCTCATAATATCTTCTGAACTGACCTTCAAAAATTCCATATAATTTTCTAGCCTTTTGTTTTTCTCTTAATTGAATTCCGTAGTTAGAAAGTTTCTTTCTGCTTTGCCCGTGTTGTCCAGGTGCATATCCTCTTCTTGCAAATGAACATTTATCCGTATAACATCTATCACCCTTAAGGAATAATTTCATGCCTTCTCTTCTGCATATTCTGCATACAGCTCCTGTATATCTAGCCATTCAAGTAACACCTCCTGTTTCCTATATACTATACTCTTCTTCTCTTTGGTGGTCTGCAACCATTATGTGGTATTGGAGTAACGTCTTTTATTAAAGTAATTTCTAATCCTGCAGCTTGTAATGATCTTATAGCTGCTTCTCTACCAGCACCTGGTCCTTTTACATATACTTCTACACTCTTTAGCCCATGTTCCATTGCTGCAGAAGCTGCTGCTTCAGCTGCCATTTGAGCTGCAAATGGTGTGCTTTTTCTTGATCCTTTAAATCCTAATGCTCCCGCACTTGACCAAGATAAAGCATTACCAACAGAATCAGTTAAAGTAACTATTGAGTTATTAAAAGTTGATTTTATATGTGCACAACCATGTTCTATATTTTTTCTTTCTTTTTTTCTTCTAGTCTTCTTAGTCTTTGCTTTAGCCACTTTCATCCCTCCTTATTACTTTTTCTTCTTTCCGCTAATTGTCTTTTTTGGTCCTTTTCTAGTTCTAGCATTTGTCTTAGTCTTTTGTCCTCTTACTGGAAGCCCTTTTCTGTGTCTAATTCCTCTATAACATCCAATTTCAACTAATCTCTTTATATCAAGAGCTACTCTTCTTCTTAAATCTCCTTCAACAACGAAGTTCTTAGTAATGTAATCTCTGATTGCATTTACTTCTTCTTCTCTTAAATCTTTAACTCTAGTGTCTGGATTTACTCCAGTTGCTTTAAGAATTTCATGTGATCTGTTAATACCTATACCATAAATATAAGTTAAACCTATCTCAACTCTTTTTTCTTTTGGTAGGTCAACACCAGCTATTCTCGCCATTAAATTGTACACCTCCTAATTTTCAACTTTCACTTCATCTTTATTTATGTCAGCAGCCGCATATAAACTTATTTATAATGCAATATCATACTTATACATAATATTGCAAATTATTTATTTTATCAACCATTTTGTTAAATTTTTTAGTAATAATTTATCATCCTTGTTTTTGCTTGTGCTTAGGATTTTCGCATATAACCATTACTTTACCTTTTCTTTTTATAACCTTGCATTTTTCACAAATAGGTTTAACTGATGGTCTTACTTTCATTCCTAACCCTCCTTGCTATTTCGCTCTCCAAGTTATTCTACCTTTTGTTAGATCATATGGAGAAAGCTCAACTGTAACTTTGTCACCCGGTAAAATTCTAATAAAATTCATTCTTAATTTCCCAGATACATGAGCTAATATTTTTTGACCACTTTCTAATTCAACTTGAAACATAGCATTAGGCAAAGCTTCTAAAACTGTACCTTGCATTTCAATTACATCATCTTTAGACATAAGGTACTTAACCCTCCTTAATAACGTCCCTATTTCCTAAATACTTTCTTAGTTCTGCATTACTAATACTTTCTTTAGAAATTATCAGCTTTTTTATATCTTCAATAACAGTATTTGTAATACTTAAGTGCTTTACTTTTTTCTTCTTAGGTTTTTCAACTTTGTGTAAATCACCATCTACAATACTTACATAATTGTCATCAATGACATCAAGTATTATAAATGTTCTTCCTGCATCTCTTCCTGCTTTAGAGTATACAACTCTTCCTAAAAGCTCTTCTTTATTCATTATGGCCACCTCTGTTAACTTAATGTCAATATTTCAGGACCATTATCTAGAATAGCTACAGTGTTTTCATAATGAGCTGATAATGTTCTGTCTTTAGTAACTACAGTCCAATCATTTGATAGAACTTCTACGTCATAGGCACCAATGTTAACCATTGGTTCAATTGCTAAAACCATGCCTTTCACCAACTTTGGTCCTCGACCTGGTCTACCGAAATTAGGAACTTCAGGTTCTTCATGCATTGCCATACCAATACCATGCCCAACATAGTCCCTAACTATAGAATATCCTCGGCTTTCAGCATATTCTTGAATTGCTGATGATATATCAGTTAATCTGTTACCAACTCTTGCATTTTCTACACCTTTAAAAAAACTTTCCTTGGTAACATTAATTAATTCCTCGGCTTCTTTAGAAATTCTTCCTACAGCAAAAGTTCTAGCCGCATCACCATGATAACCATCAACGATGGCTCCACAGTCAATACTTATTATATCTCCTTCTTGCAGCACTCTTTTACCTGGTATACCGTGAACTACTTCCTCATTAACAGAAGTACATATGGAAGCTGGGAAACCATAATATCCTTTAAAAGACGGAACAGCATTGCATTTTCTTATATATTCCTCTGCTATTCTATCCAACTCGCCAGTAGTTATTCCTGGTTTCACAAATTCTTGCAATAGAGCAAGGGTTTCGCTAACAACCTTCCCTGCACGTCTCATATATTCAATTTCTCTGCTACTTTTAATTATTATCATCTATTTATCGCCTTCTATATGATTAGAAATTGAAATAAAGACCTCATCAATTGATTGTGTACCATCAACCACAAATAATTGATCTCTTGAGGCATAGAAATCTACTAATGGTTGAGTTTGCTTTTCATATACATCTAAACGTTCTTTTACTGTATCTTCAGTATCGTCTTTCCTTTGAACAATTTCGCTACCGCAAATATCACATTTTCCATTAACTTTAGGAGGGTTAAATTTAACATGATAACTTGCTCCGCATGATGGGCAAACTCTTCTTCCTGTCATTCTTTCTAAAATAAATTCGTTAGGTACATTTATAAGCAAAGCAGTGTCTATAGCTTCTCCTTTATCTCTTAGAAAATCTTCTAAGGCTTCTGCTTGCTTTACCGTCCTTGGAAATCCATCTAGTAGAAATCCACCTTTACAATCTTCATTTGTTAATCTATCTTTTACTAAATCTATAGTTAATTCATCTGGAACTAATTGTCCTTTATCCATATACTCTTTAGCTTTTATTCCTAATGGTGTTTTTTCAGAAATATTTTTTCTGAATATATCTCCAGTAGATATATGAGGAATAGAGTATTTTTCGCTTATTAATTTTGCCTGAGTTCCTTTTCCTGCTCCTGGAGGACCTAACAAAATCATTCTCATAAATATCAACTCCAAATTCTTTACCATTTCTTATTTAAGGAAACCTTTATAATGTCTCATTACTAATTGAGATTCTAATTGTCTCATAAAATCAAGGGCAACCCCAACTTCTATTAGCAACGAAGTACCTCCAAAGGATAATCCTTTAAATGCACTAAATGTTTCTACTGCCATTGGAATTATAGCTATAACAGCAGCAAATATACCGCCTAGTATTGATACTCTTAGTAATACTTTTTCAATAAATCTTGCTGTTGGTTCCCCTGGTCTTACCCCAGGTATAAATCCAGCAGATTTATGTATATTTTCCGCCATTTCCTCTGGTTTAAATGTAACTTCAGTATAAAACCAAGTAAAGAATATTATCAATACTACAGAAAGTAGTGCATATGGCCAACTATTATATCTAAACACACTATATTTACTCATGGTTATAAATTTATTAAATGCAGAATCTGGCCAAAAACTAGCTATTGTAGCTGGAAACTGCATTACTGACATAGCAAATATTATAGCTATAATACCAGATGAATTCATGTTTATAGGAATATGAGTTGACTGTCCTCTAAACATCCTTCCTCCAGAATTTTTAGCTGCATACTGAATCGGTATTCTTCTCTCAGCTAAAGTAGCTATAACAACCATAACAAATAAAGCTATAACAAATATTAGCAATAGTGCTATTTGAACAATACTTACAGCCTCAGTTTCTTGTAAGCTAGCAATTTTAAGAACTTCTTGTGGTAATCTTGAAAGTATATTGATATATATTATCAATGATACTCCGTTTCCTATACCTTTAACAGTTATCTGATCTCCTAACCACATTAAGAAGATAGAAGATGTAGTCAATGTTAAAACTATTAAAAATACATCAAATTTACCCAAGTTGGGAACAGCTCCATAATTTCTCATTAAAGCATAGGTTCCAAAAGATTGAAGCGCACCCAAAACTACTGCAGCGTATCTAGTATACTTTTGTATCTTTTTTCTTCCTTCTTCACCTTCCTTAGAAAGTTGTTCAAGAGAAGGAATAGCTATGGTAAGCAATTGAAATATAATTGATGAGTTGATGTAGGGTACAACTCCCATAGCAAAAATACTGAAACTGCTTAGCGCTCCACCTGACATTAAATCGTAAAAACTAAATAGCGTCCCCGCTTTTGCTAGACTTTTTAGTGCATCGGTATCAATTCCAGGAACAGGAATATGATTTCCCATCCTGATAATTGCTACCATTAAAAATGTGAATATAATTCTTTTTCTTAATTCGGGAACTTTCCAAGCGTTACGTAAGGTTGACATTTTATATCACCTCTGCTTTTCCCCCCATGGATTCTATCTTCTCAATAGCGCCTTTGGTAAATTTAGTTGCTTTTACAGTTAGTTTTTTCTCAAGAACTCCATTACCCAATATTTTAACTCCATCTTTTACTTTGCTAATTATTCCATGTTGTTTTAATAATTCTGGAGTAACTTCTGTTCCATCTTCAAATATGTTTAATCTATTTACATTAACTTCAACATATTCTTTTGCAAATATATTAGTAAAACCTCTCTTAGGTAATCTTCTATATAAAGGCATTTGACCTCCTTCAAATCCTGGTCTAACGCCACCGCCTGATCTAGCGTTTTGTCCTTTATGACCTTTTCCGGCAGTCTTACCTAATCCTGAACCATTTCCTCTACCAACTCTTTTTGGAGCCTTTCTTGAGCCTGCAGCAGGTTTTAATTCATGAAGTTTCATATATAACACCTCCTCTTATTATATTTCTTCAACAGTTAAAAGATAGCTCACTTTATTTATCATACCTTTAACTTGAGGAGTATCTTCGTGAACAACACTGTTTCCTATTTTCTTTAATCCAAGAGCATTTACAGTAGCAATATGGTCCTTTTTTCTACCTATAGTACTCTTTACTAATGTTATTTTTAGTTTAGCCACGGTCGATCCCCTCCTATCCTAAAATTTCTTCTACAGTCTTGCCTCTTAATTTAGCAATCTGTTCTGCAGTTCTTAATTTTGATAATCCGTCTAATGTTGCACCGACCATATTTTTTGGGTTATTAGACCCTAATGATTTTGCTCTAACATCTTTTAATCCTGCTAACTCTAATACCGCTCTTACAGGACCACCAGCTATAACTCCAGTACCTTCGCTAGCTGGCATAATTAATACCTTTCCTCTTCCGAATTCACCTTGTATTGTGTGAGGAACAGTTCCGTTAACAACTGCTACTTCTATTAAGTGCTTTTTAGCATCTTCAATACCTTTTCTTATAGCTTCAGGTATTTCAACAGATTTTCCCATTCCTACGCCAACGTGTCCGTTTTCGTCTCCTACTACAACAAGAGCACTAAATCTAAAGTTTCTACCACCTTTAACAACCTTAGCAACTCTATTTATGAATACAACCTTTTCTTTAAGATTTAGCGTGCTAGGATCTATTCTCATTGTTTTCCCTCCTTCTTTAGAATTTTAAGCCTGCTTCTCTTGCACCTTCAGCAAGTTCTTTTACTCTTCCATGATATACATATCCGCCTCTATCAAAAACAACTTCTTCTATACCTTTTTCAATTGCCTTTTTAGCGATCATTGCTCCAACAGTTCTAGCAGCTTCTTTATTGCTTCCAACTTTTCCAGTATAATCTTTATCTAGAGTTGAAGCTGATACTAAAGTTCTTCCAGCTACATCATCAATTATTTGAGCATATATGTTCTTTTCACTTCTGTATACTGCTAATCTAGGTTTCTCAGCAGTACCAGAAATTTTATTACGCACTCTTAAATGACGCTTAACTCTAGTTTTTTGTCTGTTCTCTTTCTTGAACATCTAATTCACTCCTTTCTGCTGTTATTTATCTTACTTACCAGTCTTACCTTCTTTACGTCTTATAACTTCATCAGCATACTTAATTCCTTTTCCTTTATATGGCTCTGGTTTTCTCCATACTCTTATATTTGCAGCAACTGAACCAACTAGTTCTTTATCAATTCCACTAACAACAACTTTTGTTGGTTCTGGAACTGAGTACTCTACACCTTTAACAGCCTGTATTTCAACTGGATGTGAATATCCAAGATTTAATATTAAGTCTTTTCCTTTTAATTGAGCTCTGTATCCAACTCCAACTAATTCTAAAGTTTTTTGGTATCCTTCACTTACACCAACAACCATATTCTTTATTAAAGCTCTTGTTAAACCATGTAACGCTCTGTGTTGAGCCATATCACTTGGTCTTGTAACAACAACTTTATTGTCTTCTACAGCTATACTCATATCTTTATGCATAGCTTTAGTTAATTCTCCTTTTGGTCCTTTTACTGTAACAACGTTGTCTGGTGTTACAGTAACACTTACTCCATTAGGTATATCTATTGGAAGTCTTCCTACTCTTGACATTATAGCACCTCCTGTTCACGTTAAATTACCAAATATAACAGATAACTTCTCCACCTAAACCTAATTTTCTTGCTTCTTTATCTGTAACTATTCCTTTAGAAGTTGATACGATAGCAATTCCTAATCCGTTTAACACCTTAGGTATATTATCTTTTTTACAATAAACTCTTAAACCTGGCTTTGATATTCTTTTTAGTCCAGTTATAACTCTTTCTTTTCCTTGATATTTTAAAGACAATCTAAGCATTGGAACCGCTCCATCTGTATACTCTTCTACATCTTTAACATATCCTTCTTGAAGTAATATGTTAGCGATGGCTTTTTTTACATTTGAAGACGGTACTTCAACGACTTCATGTCTAACTATATTTGCATTTCTTATACGAGTTAGCATATCAGCAATAGGGTCTGTCATAACCATTTATTATGCCTCCTTTCTAATAACAATGTTTTACCAACTAGCTTTTCTGCATCCAGGAATTTGTCCTTTATAGGCTAATTCTCTAAAGCAGATACGACATATTCCATATTTCTTTAAAACAGCGTGTGGTCTTCCGCATATTCTGCATCTAGTATAAGCTCTAGTTGAATATTTAGGAGTCCTCTTCCACTTTTCAATCATCGCTTTACGTGCCATGTTTCTACCTCCTTACTATTGAGCAAATGGCATACCTAAATATCTAAGCAATTCTCTTGCTTCTTCATCGGTCTTAGCTGTAGTAACAAATATTACATCCATACCTCTTACTTTATCTATCTTATCATATTCGATTTCTGGGAATATGATTTGTTCCTTAATTCCTAATGCATAATTTCCTCTACCATCAAAAGATTTAGAAGATACTCCTCTAAAGTCTCTAACTCTTGGTAAAGCTACGTTCATTAATTTATCTACAAATTCAAACATTTTATCTTTTCTTAATGTAACCTTACATCCAATAGGCATATTTTGTCTTACTTTGAAGTTAGCTACAGATTTTTTAGCTCTTGTAACTACTGGTTTTTGTCCTGTGATTTGTTGTAAGTCAGCTACAGCTGATTCTAATACTTTAGAATTATCCTTAGCTTCTCCTACACCCATATTCACAACAACTTTTTCAAGTTTTGGTACTTCCATTATGTTTTTATAACCAAACTTCTCCATAAGAGCTGGTACTACTTCTGTGTTGTATTTTTCTTGTAGTCTAGTCATTTAGTGAACCTCCTTTCAAAGTCTATAGTATTTCTCCGCACTTCTTGCATACTCTAACTTTTGTTCCATCTTCTAAAAGCTTTTTACTAATTCTTGTAGCAGAATTACAATTTGTGCAATATAACATAACTTTTGAACTATTTATAGGCGCTTCTTTCTTAACTATTCCGCCTTGCATATTTTCTCTATTAGGTTTCATATGTTTAGTAACTATATTTACATCCTTAACTAAAACTTTTCCAGTCTTAGGATATACAGCTAATACTTCGCTTACTTTACCTTTATCTTTACCTGAAATAACAACTACTTTGTCTGTTCTTCTTACATGAACTTTAGCCATCACAGCCACCTCCCTTTTATAGAACTTCAGGTGCTAATGATAATATTTTATTGAATTCTTTATCTTTTTCTCTTAATTCTCTTGCAATAGGTCCAAATATACGAGTTCCTCTTGGTTGTTTATCATCTTTGATAATAACCGCAGCGTTATCATCAAATTTAATATATGAACCGTCTATTCTTCTTACTCCTCTTTTAGATCTTACTATAACTGCTTTAACTACATCACCTTTTTTTACAACTCCGCCTGGTGTTGCACTCTTAACACTAGCAACAATTACATCCCCTATGTTGCCATATTTTCTTTTAGAACCGCCTAAAACTCTTATGCACATAATCTCTTTTGCTCCAGTATTATCTGCTACTTTTAAGCGAGTTTGTGGCTGTATCATATAAATACCCTCCTTTCAATCATTGAATTATTTTGCCTTTTCAACGATTTCCACTAATCTCCATCTCTTATCTTTAGATAATGGTCTAGTTTCCATTATTAACACTCTATCATTGATTCCAGCTTCATTATTTTCATCATGAACCTTAAATTTCTTAGTTCTATTTATTGTCTTTCCATATAAAGGATGACGAACTTTATCTTCAACTGCAACTACAATAGTCTTTTCCATTTTATCAGAAACAACTCTTCCTATTCTGGTCTTTCTGTTACCTCTTTCCACAGGATTACCTCCTTTCAGCATACTACTGTTCAAGTACCTTTAACTCTTTTTCTCTAAGTATTGTTTTAACTTGAGCTATTGATTTTTTAACCTGTCTTATTCTCATTGGGTTTTCAAGTTGGCCAGTTGCTAATTGAAATCTTAAATTAAACAATTCAGCTTTTAAATCATTTAATTTAGTTGACAATTCTTGAGAAGAACTTTGTCTTAGTTCTTGTAATTCATTAGCCCTCATTTACTTCACCACCCATTTGTTCAAAATCTTTTCTTGTTACAAACTTAGTCTTCATAGGAAGCTTATGTGAAGCAAGTCTCATAGCTTCTCTAGCGACATCTTCAGATACTCCAGATAATTCGAATAATACTCTACCTGGTTTAACTACAGCTACCCAATATTCTGGTGAACCTTTACCAGAACCCATACGAGTTTCTGCAGGTTTTTCAGTTACTGGCTTATCTGGGAAAACCTTAATCCAAAGCTTTCCACCTCTTTTTATATATCTATTTATCGCTATTCTGGCAGCTTCTATTTGGTTGCTTGTTAGCCAACCTGGCTCAGTTGCTTGTATAGCGTAATCACCGTATGCAATAAAATTTCCTCTTGTAGCTTTTCCTTTCATATTGCCACGTTGAACTTTACGATGTTTTACCCTTTTAGGCATCAACATAACCTATTCCTCCTTCCTTATTGGCTAACTTCTTCTGTTTTCACTTTTTTTGTTGGAAGAATTTCGCCTTTATATACCCAAACTTTAACTCCTATTTTTCCGTATGTTGTATTTGCTTCTGCAAATCCGTAATCAATATCTGCTCTAAGTGTTTGTAGAGGAATTGTTCCTTCATGATATTGTTCTGTTCTAGCTATTTCAGCACCACCAAGTCTTCCAGAGCAAGCAGTTTTAACACCTTTAACTCCGCTCTTCATAGCTCTTTGAATAGTTTGCTTCATAGCTCTTCTGAAAGAAATTCTCTTTTCAAGTTGTTGAGCAATGTTTTCTGCCATCAATTGAGCATCAACTTCAGGCTTCTTAACTTCAACAATATTAATTATTACGTTCTTTTCTCTTACTATTGAAAGTATTTCGCTTTTTAATTCTTCTATACCTTTTCCGCCTTTTCCAATAAGCATTCCTGGCTTAGCAGTATGAATATTTATCTTTATTCTCTTTGGGGTTCTTTCTATCTCTATTCTAGCAATACCTGCTGAGTAGCATTTATTCTTAATAAATTTTCTAACTTTATCATCTTCGATTAGGTTATCTGCAAAATTTTTATCGTCTGCATACCATTTAGCATCCCAATCCTTTATAACGCCGACTCTGAGGCCATGTGGATGTACTTTTTGTCCCACTCTATTTCCCTCCTTCTATGCTCTTTCTTTAACTACTAGTACTATATGACTAGTTCTTTTCATTATTGAATACGCTCTACCTTGTGCGCGTGGTTTAAATCTCTTTAATGTTGGTCCTTGGTTTGCATAAGCCTCTGCAACATATAATTTATTAACATCTAAGTTAAAATTATTCTCTGCATTAGCTACAGCTGATTTTAATACTTTTAAAATTGCAGCAGCTGAATCTTTTGGAGTGTATTTCAATATAGCAAAAGCTTCGTTTACATTTTTACCTCTTACTAAATCAAGAACAACTCTAACTTTTCTTGGAGATATTCTCACATACTTTGCTATAGCTCTAGCTTCCATCTTAGTTCCTCCTTCCCTTTGCTATCTTACACGTGATGACTTTTCGCTCTTATCTACGTGGCCTTTAAATGTTCTTGTCAATACAAATTCGCCTAGTTTGTGTCCTACCATATCTTCACTTATATACACCGGAACATGCTTTCTACCATCATGAACAGCTATAGTATGACCTACCATCTGAGGGAATATTGTTGAACTTCTTGACCAAGTCTTTATAACTTTCTTTTCACCTTTCGCATTCATTTCCTCAATTTTCTTCATTAACGATTCTGCAACGAAAGGCCCTTTTTTAAGTGATCTACTCAACTCTGTATCCTCCCTTCATATAATGTAAAAGCTTAGGAAGAGAATTAACATTCTCTTCTTTATTCATCTATTTACTACTTTTGACCTCTTCTCTTGATAATCATTCTATCAGAGTATTTATTGTTCTTTCTAGTCTTATATCCAAGAGCTGGTTTACCCCATGGAGTAACTGGACTTGGACGTCCAATTGGAGATCTACCTTCTCCACCACCGTGTGGGTGATCATTAGGGTTCATTACAGATCCTCTTACAGTTGGTCTCCAACCCATATGTCTCTTTCTTCCTGCTTTACCAATGTTTATTATATCATTTGTTAAGTTAGATACAGTCCCAACTGTAGCTCTACATTGGATATTAACATATCTCATTTCGCCACTTGGTAATCTTAAAATAGCATACTTACCTTCTTTAGCCATAAGTTGTGCTGATGCTCCAGCTGCTCTTACTATTTGGCCGCCTTTTCCAGCTTGTAATTCTATATTATGAATTACTGTACCTACAGGTATATTCGCTAATGGAAGTGCGTTACCTGGTTTAATATCTGCATCTGGACCAGATACCACAACATCTCCAACCTTTAATCCAACTGGTGCAATTATATATCTCTTTTCACCGTCAGCATATACAACTAAGGCTATGTAAGCTGTTCTGTTTGGGTCGTATTCTATTGTTGCTACCTTTGCAGGTATTCCATCCTTATTTCTCTTAAAATCTATTATTCTATATTTTCTCTTAGCCCCACCGCCACGATGACGAACAGTTATTTTACCTTGAGAGTTTCTTCCAGCCTTTTTATTTAATGAAACTAAAAGTGATTTTTCAGGCTTATCTGTAGTAATTTCCTCAAAAGTAGAAACTGTCATCTGTCTAAGTGAAGGTGTAACTGGTCTAAACTTTTTAACTGCCATCTAAGTTCCCTCCTTCTTATCGCTTATCTGGTATTCTTACCAATAACAGCTTTATCTATATCTTACATTCCTTCAAAGAATTCAATTGTCTTGCTATCTGGTGTTAATGTAACCACTGCTTTTTTATAGTCAGGTCTCTTACCAACATGAACTCCAACTCTTTTTACTTTTCCCATTATTCTAGCAGTGTTAACTTCTTGAACTTTTACACCAAACACTTCTTCAACTGCTCTTTTTATTTGAGATTTATTTGCATGTATATCTACGATGAAGGTGTACTTTCTATCTGCCATAGCAGACATGCTTTTTTCAGTTATTACAGGTCTTTTTATTATATCGTAACTGTTTAACATCATTATGCATACACCTCCTCAATTTTAGCAACCGCTTCCTTAGTAACGATGAATTTATCATGTTTTAATATGTCATAAACATTTAAGTTGTTTACTGGCATAACAGTTGCACCTTCAATGTTTCTTACTGATTTGTAAACAACCTCATTACTTTCTGGTACTACTATTAATGGTTTTTTAGCTTCAAAAGCATTTATCATCTTAACCATTTCTTTAGTTTTTGGTGCTTCTAATTCTAAACTTTCAAGAACTACTATGTTATTATCATTTACTTTGCTTGTTAAAGCTGACTTCATAGCAACTCTTCTCATTGACTTAGGGATTGACATTCTGTAATCTCTTGGTTTTGGAGCGAATACTACACCACCATGTATCCATTGTGGAGCTCTAATTGAACCTTGTCTTGCTCTACCAGTTCCCTTTTGTCTCCAAGGTTTTTTTCCACCTCCAGAAACCTCAGCTCTAGTTTTAGCTGATTGTGTCCCTTGTCTTTTATTTGCAAGTTGCGCAACTACAACTTGATGTAATACATTTTCATTAACTTCTACTGCAAATACGTTGTCTGATAATTGTATATCTCCAACTTTTTGCCCTTCTCTATTATATAAATCTACTGTAGGCATTCTTTATCCTCCTTTCTTCTAAAACGTTAAGCTTTTACTGTATTTCTTATTACAACGTAACCCTTGTTTGGTCCTGGAATTCCACCTTTAATTAAAATAACATTTTTCTCTGGCATAACTTTTACAACTTCAAGGTTTAGGACAGTTGTATTTCTGTGTCCCATATGTCCAGGCATCTTCTTGTTTTTGAATGTTCTTGATGGATATGATGAAGCTCCCATTGAACCAACACCTCTATGATATTTAGAACCGTGTGCCATTGGTCCTCTAGAGAAGTTCCATCTCTTTATTGTACCTTGGAATCCCTTACCCTTAGAAACTCCCGATACATCCACCTTTTCTCCTTTTTCAAATATATCAACTTTGATTTCGCTTCCAACTTCATATCCTTCGATATTTTCTAATCTGAACTCTTTAAGAATTCTCTTAGGTGCTACTCCAGCCTTTGCGAAGTGTCCTTTTTTAGGCTTATTAACTAATTTTTCTCTTATATCTCCAAAGCCTACTTGTATAGCATTATAACCATCTTTTTCTTCTGTCTTTTTTTGAGTTACTACACAAGGACCTGCTTCAACAACTGTAACTGGAATAACTTTACCACTCTCGTCAAATATTTGAGTCATTCCTAGTTTTCTTCCTAATATAGCTTTTTTCATTCCTTTGCACCTCCTAAAATATTAGCGGATCGCTTCCGATCATAATATCTCATTATTAATCTTTTTTTATAATTTTATTTCGATGTCAACACCTGCTGGTAAGTCTAATCTCATTAATGCATCAACAGTCTTTGGTGATGGACTTAATATATCGATTAATCTCTTATGTGTTCTGATTTCAAATTGTTCTCTAGAATCTTTATATTTATGTGTCGCTCTTAAAATTGTAACCACATCTTTTTCAGTTGGTAGTGGTACTGGACCAGCTACTTTAGCGCCTGTGCTTTTCGCTGTCTCAACAATTTTTTCAGCTGATTGATCTAATATTGTATGATCAAAAGCTTTTAATCTAATTCTTATTTTTTGGTTTGCCATTTTTTATTTCCCTCCTTTTCACTACTCATTAATTCATGGATGTAACATCAGCGTTATGTAAACTGTTCCACGCGTTGCATTATTTTATACAAACAATGAAACACATATCCATATCGCTGCCGCCCGATTCAAGATCAAAGCATGCTCAGCTAAGAATATCCTGGTAATCCCAGCAACCTCTTGCTTCATCGCCATTCTCG
>Ga0307456_100008_pt1 | contig 14883 bp, 3 predicted proteins | sample GoafecGrGen6Rep3_FD_203831 | JGI IMG/M metagenome (GOLD analysis project Ga0307456, IMG submission 203831) | Metatranscriptome of enriched fungal communities from goat fecal pellet, Isla Vista, California, United States - Reed Canary Grass... ...
ATGCAGTAATAGGGATATTATGCCCTTTTGCAAATATAAAGCATTGGAGGTGAACATAGTGAGTGCAAAGGCTTATGAAGCATTATCTAAATCAAATGAATTAACAGTTTCTAACGAGGCTGCACAAAGTCCGAAGCAAAAAAATGATGGTGATGAAAAAGAGCGAAAGAAGCGATTAAAAGGTTCTTTAATTAAGTTTGGTTCGCTCGCTGTGTTCGCATTTGTCGTCTGGATTTTTGCCACAATCGCTTGGTTTAGCTACAACTCAGCAGTGTCTAGTAACGGTATGGGAGTGAGCGTTGCTCCTCCTCCGTTTGAGCTTGAAGTTAGAGGAACAGACGTCGAAAACAGTGGTGATTTTTCAAAGGCTGATGTTAATTATTCATCAGGTGTCGACATGGAAACTCTTGATGCCTTCCAGACTTCAGGGCAATACGAAAAAATCATATGGAGAAAAACAGGCAGCTCTGCTGATGATGGACATTATTCAGATGGATTGGTACCAAACTCACATGGTAAACTAACATTCTGGGTCGTGCCCAGTAGTACAGGAACGCTTGATATCAGTTTTAACTTTAACATTCGCGGATTCATTGGAAAATATGAGGAACCTGAAAACGAGGATGATGATCCGATACTTAACGATCTGCTTGAGATCACAGATTCTTTGATTGTAGCGAACTCTGACGGCCTGATAACAAATGAAGCTGATCTTACCAATAAAAAAGACGCACTTGAATTCATTCGGGGACATATCCTGTTCTTTTCAGACTATAACCCCACAACGCACTATTATTCAGGCTTCCTCGGAACAGGACGCTCCATAAGATTCGGAGACTGTATCAACGCTTCGGGTGTAAAATACAATGCAGGCAATGCTGTTTCGGTCACATCGGGACAAAAATATCCCGTTACGATCTACTGGAAATGGGCAAACACTTTTGAGCAAATGGTTTATGACGCTGATTCACCAAAGAAGGATAATCCTTTATTTGGGCTTTCCCCTAATGCAGATAGAACTGCTATTTTTACATATCTCAACTCAACAAAGAATAGCGATGAAATGACCAACAAGGTCTTCAAGGGCTTGACTAACAGTGATATTACGACGGCTCTTTACAACGTTCAGAACAATACGGCAAATATTGATAGTGCAACACACACACTTACAGATGCTTATAATAACGCAGATTCTTTCATAGGCAATAGTATAGACTATATATTGATTGAAATGACAGCCAGCCTTAATTGATTATGTTAACAACTCGTTAGAAAGGAGGGATGACTATGATCGCAGTTGCAAAAAAACTAAAGAAAATGTCAATTAAAACGAAAGTCAAGATCATAATCGCCCTTCTCTTAACAGCGGCAACGTTCTTTGCAATGCCGGCGTTTGCATGGTTCAATCACAATAGACAAATTGCTGAACTTCAAAAGGTAAAAACACCGGATCTTCTATTCATTAGCAATGCCTGTGCTGAAGATGTTCGGAGTTTTGACATTTCTACGATCAAAGTAAGTACGAAAACTGGTGCTCCCACCTCACAATCTTTTCCTTTTGCAGTTGCTGGGGAATATGTAACAAGCTTTACTCTTCAGTTTGCTCATACCACAAACAATCCATTTGTTTATAAGATCTATTATGGAGAGATCCTATCTGATGCTAATGGTGTATGTACAACTGAGGCAAGTGCCGAGAGCGCTATTGAAGCACTGAATGCACAAAATCTTGAATATAATTCAAATCATCCAAGTGAATCACAAAAGAAGACGAATTATAGCTTCGACACCGATGTTGTCGAGTATAAAGTAGGCACAGCATGGACAGCAATCAGTGAATTTGACAGAGACGAATTGTATGGAATAGAAGCAGATGAAACAGTATATATTCTCAAAAGCGAATGTATAAAGAACGGAACTGTTTCTGATTATAAAAATGCTAAAACAGATACTGATGACAGAATAATAGCAAAAAGCGATTCTGATTATACCGGTAGTGCTCATAATTACCATGACGATACATATGAAGACTATGATGTAGTAAACAAATATGCCGAGCCTCTATACTGGCAAAAAGCAGGAATTCTGAGTGTCCCTGAAGAGCAATCAAGCTCATGGGGCGGAAACCCGTTTTTCCGCACCTTCGTTCTCGATGTATCTTGGAATCCTGCCAATATTTCAAATAAAGAAACAGATATGCTCTATCTCTCAGCTTACAGAGATTATTAAAAACCAATGGAAAGGAGTGGCAACAGCATGAAAAACAGCAAAAAACTAGTTGACAGTTTTAAAAAGCACTGGTTAACTATATGGATTATCGTTGCCGCTTTAGCATTGTGCGGTGTCATAACTCACGCTAAATTTGCAGATGATCAGAACGTAGCAAAAAGAATAATCGCTGCGGATACAGGAGTAAAAAGATATTTCACCTCAAATTATTTAACTGGATACAGCTATAAGAATTATAAAACAATCACGCAGAATTCTGCGAGTGTCGAACCGTTTGAGGTTTCGATTTACAATTACGATAAAAACAACCCGACCAGTTTTTATTCTGATTCTATTACTTTTAAGCTAACTGCGAAGCTATACAAGAATAACGGAGCCGCTGAGTATAGCGCTTCAAACGACACAGTTGCGCTGGATGCAATTCTGGAAAATGATGAAATAGAGATATATAAAATAGATGTTAACGGGAATCGTGTTAATAATTCTTCAATCACGCTTAATAAAACTACTGTATCAGGTTTTATTACAGAGTCTTTAACTCCGGCACAAGGAGAAAAAAGTGCAAAAAACACATATAAAGTTGTTCTACCGCTTTCGGTTGTTGATCAGGATATCTATGTTAAGCTTGAAGCTGATCCCACGGAGCATCATCCGGATCTCAGTTCGATAGACGCTTTTTTCTATGCAAAATCAAATAATATTGATCTGTCGACAGGGTGGGTTGGAGACTTCAACGACAATAGTGCCTATGTTCCGAGATCATATGACGCTTTTAATTATACACTCACAGGAAATGGCACTATGTACAAAATACTATCTTGGGATACAAATCTCCTTGAACCAAATCGTATGCAGATCGAAGACCTTTTCGGAATAAATCTTACAGACCCGGCTGTTCTTGCAAATACAAGCATATACAATTATAATTCGAGTACAGGCATAGCTTCATTGAAGATCAACGTGTCATCTGATTCGTCAGGTGGACGATATGATATTCAGTTTTATGTGGTTGATGAGAATGCAAGAAAAGAAATAGATGGGTATACCGACTCAAACAATGTTATACATACAGGTATGACTTGGGAAACGCTAAAAACGAAAGTTACCTTAGCTGATCCTTCGTAAATATATTTTGCCTTCTGACCGAGGTGAGACTCAATGAATAAAAGACTAAGAAAAGAAAAGAATAGAAAAATACGGAACAGAACAATAAGTTTAACTACTTCTCTGACCTTGCTAATTGGCTGCTTGCCGATGTCTGAGCTTCCAGCTTGCCTAAACAAGATTAACGCTCTGCTTTCAAAGCCTATAGCTGCTGCTGCAGTAGCAAAGCCTGCTTATCCAATCGGTGATTTCACTACGCCCGGCGAAACAGTTAATGGTGAGGATTGCATAAAAATCTCATCATTTGATGATCTTGCTAAGTATTCGCAGGCTTATTATAACTTTGCTATTGGCGAATCAGGTTATGAGAATCATCAGGAAGATACTATTTTCATTGCAATCGGTAGTGGTACGGGTAATAATGTTGATATGGAGCAATTTCGTACCTTTGAGCCGATAGGCACTTCGGATTACCCATTCAAAGGAAAAATCATTTTTGAATCTGGTTCTCCAACAACATTCAATATGCGTTATCCGCTTTTTGGCGAAGTTTATGACTGCGTTCAGATCACCGATACAGATGGTGAGACAAAGCCGATTACTATTACCAGAACTTCGACAACTGATGGTGCTCCGCTCATCGCTAACAAGGTTTGTAGTGACGATGTTGGCGGAACAACCGCAACATGGGATGTTACTTTCGGAGTTTACGATGATGACACGGTAATCAGATATGGCGGTGCAATAGGCGAAATAGAAGCTGATGCATCTGTAAATCTTACTTTTACAAACAACGCAACTTCTACTGCAAGCAGCATTGACGATGTTACAGGAGATACGGTTGAAACAACCTATATAGCCAGCGTTGAAGCCAAAGCAGCTGCGAATAATGATGAAGGCTATCCTGTTGATGCAGGAGTTCTGTGCGGAACGCTGAATGGTTCGCTTGTAGCAACATATTCCGGTTCTAATTCTGGTTATTATATTACTTCTGATAACGGAAATGCAGGCGGTTTAGTTGGAGCAATGGGCTCAGGTTCGTCTCTGACAATTAACACAAGTGCTAATCTTCAGGAGACAGATGGTAAGATTCAGGCAGGCAGCGGCTATGCCGGAGGTATCGTCGGAAAGAACAATGGCGGTACTGTGGTTATGAATAATACGGGTACGCCTGCTTCATATGATATCAAACAGTTTATTCTCGGTTCACAAGGCGCAGGCGGTCTGTTTGGTTACTATGCTCCTGCTGTTGGCACATCAACACTGGATGTAAGCAAATATGATATAGACTGTAAAGTTGCCATAACCGGTGGAACAGGCTATGCCGGCGGATTGTTCGGCGAATGCAGTTCTTCTGCCGGAACAAATCTTTCTATTGAAGGCAAAGCTGTCACTGAAAACGGTATTACTACATACCCAACAACAATAAAATCTGATCACGCACCATTAAGCGGTGAAGGCGTAAAAGCAACGGCTTACGGCGGCTTGATCGGTTCATATAATGCTTCAGCGCTTTCTGATTCGTTAAATATTAAAAAACTTATCGTAACACCTTCAAACACGCTTGAGTCAAGCACATTTGGCGGAGCTGTTGGAGAGGTTGCAAATGAAGATAATTTCAACGCTGCATATGTTGCTTTTGATACTGTTACGATTTCAAGTGCAGCAGGAGCTTCTGCCGCTACAATATTTGGCGGACTTGTTGCACTCACCAAAAACGGATATATCTTTTCAAAAGATGTTACAATAGGCACATCTTCTATTTCAGAGTTTACAGGCGGAAGTCTTGTCGGTAATCTTGGAAATGGCGTCCTTGGAATGACGGGTAAGGTGGATCTTTCATATTCAGCTCCCAAAGCAGATAATTCTAACGGTCAGCTTGTAGGAACTCGCGGCGATGCATTGATTTATGCTCAAACCTGGAACTACACTCCGAATTCAGCAACAATCGATAATGTTGGTTCATGGGGTGACGTGCTTGTAATTGACGGTACAAAAATAACGGACAGTAACGTCTTTACGGTTTCTGATCACGCAATCACCATTGTAACACCTTCAGAGTCTACAACAAATGGTAAAACATATAAAGACATTGCTTCCGTTGCAGATTTTGCAAAGGTATCGCTTTTATTCCAGATAAATACAAATTCAAATAAAATAATAGCTAATAATATTGCGAATTATGCAGCAACTACTAATATCCATTTTACAAATACAGCACCTTTGGAGCTGTCCGGTACAGGACTGCGTGGTATTACAAGAGATAACGGTACAGAAAGGATTGATTATTCCGGTACAGTTGCCGGAAACAGCAAAACAGTTATTCTTGACATAAAAAATGTTGGCGGTAGTAATAGACCAGTGTATAGGCACAGCTATAACGGCTTATTTGCAAATGCCAAAAGCGCCACATTTAATGACCTTTTCCTTGCTGGAAGTATAAAAGTTAATTCTCTCAAAGATACTGTATATGCTGGTGCACTTGCCGCGACTGCAAGCGGAACATTAACAGCATCAGGTTGCAAAACACTTTCGGCAGATGCTGAGAAAGAAATTGTTGGCTTATCAGTTTCTATGGCAGGCAGTAAATACGTTGCCGGCAGATTTGTCGGTTCTGCTTCGAGTATGGGTGATATTAATGTGTCAGGCTCAGAGTTTGGTGGTTCAATCTTCGGCACAGGTGATCAGTATATCGGCGGCGTATTCGGCAAGATAGCAACCACATCTACAGCAACATGGACATTTGATAACGTTAGTCTTAAAGGAAGTGTTACCGGTGTAAAAACTGTTGGCGGTCTCGCAGCTGAGATCAGCGGTGGCGGAAAAGCTACAATTAATCTCGGTGATTCAAATAGTGTTGTAATAGATGGAATGACCATAACAGGAAGCAGCACAGATTCTTCAGGTGGTTTACTTGGTTATGGCTGGTATAGCACAGATGTTAATGTAAATAAAGTGTCAGTTGCTAATACGCCAACCGTAGCTTCAAGCAGCGGCGGTACCGCTGGATTGGTCTATGTTGCAACAGGTCACTGGACTATTACATCACTGGATCTGAGTGGGATCATGATGAATACTGCCTCTGCTGGCTCTGTGGGAATGATCGTTAACAAGGGTACAAGTGGCAGTAATGGAATCTATCTTGAATTACCGTCAGGTTATGACTATAAGCTTTCATTTGCAAGCGGTTCAAATGTATCAGCAAGCGTTACGGCTCATAAATTTGACGAACTGTGTGCGTTCAGCGCCACTAACGGCAAAGTTATGGAAAACGGACAGGGTATAGTTTCAATCAGCTCATATAAGGCAGTATACAATACACCTGCTGAGGAAGGGCAAGAACCTACACTTAATGAAACCGATTCCAACAAGACTAAGAAGCTCAAAATGGCAAGCTCAACAAATGCAGATAGTAATAATACAGGCATCACTTATCAGGCTCAGACATCTCAGGGCGCTACTGCTAACCCTAATACAAGATATTATTATAATCTTGATCAGATAGATACTGGCGATGCAGGTACTCGTACATATGCAAATCTTTCCACAAATTCCGATAGGCTAATGCGCTGGGGCGTATACACATATGCCGCATCAAATATAAAGAAGTATTTCAAAGTAAATGATAGTGACTCGTTTTCGTTCCAAAGCGGCGCATCATATGATATGCGCGGTTACAGTTGGTACCCGATAACAATTGACAGCGCTGTCACTGTTGAAGGCGAATTTACATTCTACAACGAAGAGTTTACAGCAACAGAAACAGCCTCTACAAGCACTACAAATAAATGGTCACCATTGACAAAAACACAGCATTATATGATGCAGAACGGACTGTTCTATGATGTAAACGCTAATCTTACAATAGGTACGGTTGTACTGTCCGGTAATATTGGCGCAGTTGATACAAAAGGAACGGGAGCGCTTATTTACGGAACAGTAAAAGGCCGATCCTCAGCAACCAACGATATCACAAACATTAACAGTTCAAGCGGAAACATCTCGCTTGCCGGTATCAAGGTGTGGAATTTCCAAGGGGATGGAGGTAAATCGCCCAACTACGCTCCGTTACTGATCAACAGAACCGGCAGTTTCGTATCACTCAAAATAAGTAACGTATCAACAGGTTCAGGCTATTCTGCCGGAGCAGAAGCTGCAACAAGCTTGATCGGATATGCAGGAGCATCTTTTACAGATAGCGGAGTTGAGAACTCCGATTCGTATATTACAATAGATTTTTCAAATATTAAGCTTGATGCAAGAAGCAGTGCAAACTCACCTGATCTTTCAGGATATAGCTATGGCACAACAAAATCAATCTTTACAAGAGCAACTCTCCTTGAGCGTTCTGTAGCTGAGGCAGGTTCATATACATACACTTTTGCAGATGACTGGGGGGCAGCTACAGGCGGCGGACATATACATAATGTAACATACGGTAAAGAAGTCGGCTATACCACTGCTTCAAACGGAACGTCACAGTATCCGAGTCTGGAACAGTATTACGCAAGAGCTTCGGCAAGCGATGATAACTACCCTACAAAATACTCGTCTATTCCGACAAAGGATGCGGCTCCTTCTGATTCTTTCACGGGCTTCCTTCCTTACGTTAATGTTGTAAGTACCGCGTCAGAAATAACTGGCGGAACAAGCGATCATTACCAGCTCAAGGTCAATCATCAGCCGAGTCTGGTTATTAAAGGCTGTGGTACGTACAGTGATCCGTATATCATTAATAATGCAGATGAATTAGTAAGGGTATCAAAGTGGATAAATGGTATCGATCTTAATGCTGCAAGAATCAACGCAATATTTGATAATACATATTGTGATGGCGACGATCACACAACATACAATGGTAACGGTCAAGTTGTCTCTGGTTCTGGTGCAGCACAAAACGCCACAAAAATGCGTCAGTATTTAGCTGGAGCATACTATGTTATTCACCCCACCTCCGGTACTAACATCGAGCTTGCTGCAGATTCTGGATTTTTAGGACTTGGCGAGAGAAACGACGGTTATCATTTCCGGGGCGTAATAGTTGGCGGAGTTCCTGGAGCTTCGATCACGAACAAGACACAGTATCCGCTAATTAATTTCAGTGACGGAAGTGTTATTAAAGATCTTACAATTAATGTTGGTGCGGATATTGAATTAGAAGAAGCAACCGAAACATATAACTACATAAAGGGTAAACAATATATAGACGGAAACGGTACTGCTGTTGACATAAACCGTGGTGCTTACGGAGCTGTTATGGCAGTAGTTGCAGGTGGCGATAACATCATTGATAACGTACAGGTCAACATTGGCAGCTATACTATAAAGGTGACAGGTAAGAAAGCGCAATTTCAGCCTGTTGGCGGATATGTGGGCGTTGTTGTTAATGGCGGAGTTATCTTCAAGAACATGACCGGAAATATTTCCGGATTGACAAACACTAATGTTATAACTGATGCTGCAACCGATACTACCAATCAGTCTCCGACTGATAAAAGGACAAATCTGGTATCTGATCCGGATAACCCGACCGTATGGCTTTATGTCAATCCTATTATCGGCAGAGTTATCAATGGCTTTGCAGTTACTGAAAGCGACGCTTACAGACCGTTTGAAGACGGAACAAGAACGGTCAACGGAACGACCACATACTGGGCAAAGAAGAAATCTGACGGAACTATAGGTGCAGTTGATAGTAAAACGTATAATACTGATTACTATACGCTTGAAAAAGTGACCATGAAGAATGGTACGAAGCAGTATTCTATCGCGGATATCAAGTCAGCCTGGAAAAAGAATTCGTCAAATGAGCTTATTCTGAGTGATGACGAAAAGCTGGACGTTACAAGTGATTATGCTATTACTGCTTCGAATGCACAGAGCTTCTTCATAATGTCTCTGATCGTTAACAGCGGTATGGGTGCGGAGAAGGATTTCGACACTGGTAATAATACGAGAGCCACTAAGATAGGGTATTATGACGCAGGCAAATACCAGACAGTCAGACGTGCTGAGTACACAAGTGTTGGCAATACAACTAACAGCGGTGCTGATTATTTGCTCTCGACCAATGATACTTACGCATACGCAGCTGCAACAAAGCTAAACAACATCCCATATCTGATTGCAAAATACACTAATCCTGCAACTACTAACGGAACAAACTATTATGCAAAGCAAATAGCCTTTACCAATGGCAGCTCCTTTCACAACTGCAGCATCACGCTATCCGGCGGAACATATTACCTTCCCGACGGTTTTCAGGGAATAGGCGGTAAAATTACTTCTGTTACCACAATGAAATATAGCAATAACGTATGGAGCTCGAATTCAGCAATAACAAACAACTCAAATCTAAGAATCACTAATTTCACCGGTGCTGGATCTACCATAAGTTTAAATATGAGTTATAATTATTATTATACTCAAAACTCAAGCGATCAAAACAAACTCGATACATTTGACAACACTTATCCGCACATTGATAATGTTGGCTTGGGTTTGTTCAATATGCAAAATGGTACAACAAATTCCGCAAGCAGTAGGTATTACAACTTTGTTCTGACTGGAAATGTCAAAGCTGAGTGTATCAATAACAAAACTGGTACGAAGATCAGATATGCTGCCGATAGGGATAATGCAAATCTTGGTGGTGGTAACAGTATTGAAATGATAAAAATGATCAGTGTTGGAAGCTTGTTTGGTATTATAAATGCAGAGCAGTATATTGATAGTGTTGCGGTGCAAAATATATATGTCAAAGGAATTAGATATACCGGTGGATTGCTTGGACTTAGCCCTGGTTCCAAAACGACTATCAAAAACACCGAAAAAACAGACTCCAAGGATATATATGTTTATGGTGCTGGGAATACGGGAGGCATGATAGGAAGATCCTATGCAAGCGCAATCGACATTGATAACAATAATGCCAAATATAGTATAGTTAAGGTTGAGAGTGATTGTGATGTATTTGTAGACGGTGCAGTGGATTATCAATATGGCGTCGGTGGTTTCATAGGAAATTGCCGTGCTGGTGCTACAGGTACAGAAATAAAAATCACTAATGTAATTGTTGGAACACCAACCCAAGCTCTGACCGATGTTAAATGCACTGGCGCCGGTTTGAATACAGGCGGAATGATAGGAATTGTTAATAAAGCAAAGCTTACTCTTTCCAACTGCAAGATATACAATCAAAACGTGCAGTCTGATTATACAGCAGGAGGGCTTGTTGGTTACTTTGCTTCAGGTGGAGCCTCTACAATCAGTAATGTCCAAATAATCTGCCGAGACGACTTGGACGGAACAATATCAAGTAATGATAATATTGCAGGTGGGTTCATCGGTGCTGGTAAACGAGATCTTCTGGATGTTACAATTTCTGATAGCAGTATTAGTGGCTATATTATTTCTGGAAGTAACTATGCAGGCGGAATAAGTGGCATATGGGGGCATTATCCAAATGAAGGAAACAGTAATGCGAAGAAAATAATTACAAATAATATTTCAGTATCAGATTGTACTATTAGTTGTCCTTCTGGATATGCCGGTGGCATTTTAGGTTACCTTAATGGTAGCTCCGGTAATCAAAAGAAAGAATTCTACGGATATAATATACTTGCGAAAAATCTTTCGATTACCGGAACACAAACTGGAAGTCTCTGCGGCGGTACAAACAATACCAATGAGAATAAAATCTACAACATAATCAAGGTCGTTGCATTCTGTCAGCAGAATGATAAAGGTAAAGGCCTTGAAACAACAGAGGTTGTCGGCGGAGGTAATAACTACGGCTACGATCCCAACACTGCTGGTGCCAAGGGCTATGTGATCTGCGCTGACTACAATGGCATAGTTTCAAATACGGCGTGGATCTCCTCTGATGTGCCTATTGTTTCATCTGGAAAAAGCGATGTTACAGCTGCTGCTCCTTATGTCAATATGAATCCAGTGACCGAAATAGATGCAGCAAGTACGCCGAAGAAACTGCTTAGTGATGGCGCAAATCTTTCTGCTGTCAACTCAATTCAAAACGATATTGAGAACTCAGTTCCAGGATACTATTCAAATGCGAGCCTTGTTGAAAGCGCACTCAAGAGTAAAATCTCAAACTTTGTTGATGAAATGGGCTCGCGTACCTTTGATATAGGAAATAGGAACTTCCCCGTTCTTATTGTTGATGATATCAGCAAGATCAATACGACAAATCGAATCAATAACTATATTGCACTGCTGACAAATTCAGATCCGAATTTGAGCTGGGCATTCAATTATGCAAACAACGAGAGCAATGTGTACAATGTAGTCATTCATAAGTGCGTATATGACTCCACAGGCAAAACCATAACAATTAAACCAGGACAAACAGGCAATATCACTTCCGCTTCAGCGGACAATAATAATCTTACATGCTTAAAGCGAAATACCGGACAATTCTATATGAACGCAAATGATACAGATACCATTGCAACGAATGGACAGTTTACTCTGCTCGATATTCAGTATCTAATTCCTACAGCATCAGGTGCTTCAGCATCAACTAAAATAGCTTATCACCTTTATGTACCAATATACGTAAGAAAAGTTTTACAATACGATTTCAATATCCGTGCTGAATCCGGTACATCTTATAAGATAACATCTCCTGCAAGTGCTATTAAAGGAAATGTGCTTGTCGAGAATATCGGAACACCTGTTACGCTTGAATTTGCGTATACATATAAGCGTACAGCAGGCGAATGGGTTGAAGCTGTAAATGGCGGTGATACACTTCTCAGCAATTATCCTAAAAAGCTTCTTTTTGATAATTCTACATCAGGAGGTGGGAATTTACCAAGTACAACAAAAATGGTTTTGATTGATACGCAGAATAATTCCAAAGCGTATTATCTTGATGAACTTTATTCAAGTAGTGGTGCAGCGTTAAATACTACCACAGGATACCTTGATTTGAGTAGATTCTCTAACGGATCAGCCTTTTTGCCCAAGAATTTCAATGACATGATGATCGTTACTGTGAAGCAAGATAATAACGGAACCTTAGTCAAAACCGGAATCTTTGGCGGAACTGCTATTGTTACTGATAATTCTGGAGGTGCTAATAATGGCGAATCCTTCAGGTATTCTGATGCCGGAGAATCTGGGGTCAATGCTTCTGATAGATACACTGTTGACTCAATTACGTTTAAAAACAGTGGGTCTTATCTTGTTGAACACTATTTCTTGACAATCTACACAGAATATCCTGAAACGCCTGCTACAACAATTTATCATTATTCCATTAGTGCAGGAAAATCTCTTGGATCAACTCCATATCCATCGAGAATAACTAAGGATAGTAATGATAATGCTGCAAATCTGTTCTTGGGTTATGTATACGATCAGGAAATCAGAATAAACAGCCTGAAGGTCGGCAGCGACGAGAATAAGCTTTGCCTTAGTGCATCCGACAATGATAATCAACTGAGTGCAGATCTTACGGCGAAAGTATACTTGACTTCCTCTGCTAAAAGCGGCGGATTGGTTACATACATCGAAGATACGAGAAACCATGTTCAGATCTTTGAAAGCTTGTTGATTCAGTTAAACAAGCACGACAACAATACAAACGACATCGGTGTAAAGGGTGTTGAAGATGTTGACGTTATTTCTTACAAAATCGGAAGTCAAGACGTTACAACGCTTAATCGAGCGTGGAACAAGCAGGACAATGTGGTTGTTAATGCTTCATACATCGAATTGCAGAACAATGTGCCGTTAGCTGATTTGCTTACAAGAACAAGTGATAAGTCAATCCTGATAACTGCAAGTACAACGATCACTTTTGAAAAAACAACAGGTCTATCAGATCAGTTTTATCAAGAGTCTCAAACAGGCAGAACAAATGTTATTGCTATTTCAAAAATATCTTCTAACTATGATCTGACTGCTTTCAGTAAGGTTTCAAAAGATACTTCTAAACTTTGGGATGCTGAAAACAGCAGCGAATCAAATATTACCAATCAGTATTATATGGATTCGACTGAAAAAGCGTATATAACGCATGATGCACTTGATATGCCCGCTGGATCAAACCTTTCTGAAATAGGAGGTCAATTACCACAACTTGGAATCAATGCAAACGATCCAAATGATGTTAAAAAGTTACCTTCCACAATACATACAGTCGGAACATATCGTGTAGAGGATTGTCCAATAGCATGGAGAAACGCTCAGTCAATAGTTTGCGAAGTTGAACTAAGGACTATTGATGGTACCCCTTATGCTTCAGCGCTCCCAATATTCAGTTATCTCGAAAGCAATACTTTCAAGATCCTTGATGGTATCACTCCCGCTTCGACAGAATATCTTGATTCAAGCGGAAATTGCCAAGTTGATGGCGAAGGAAATCCAATAACATCACCCAATGCCTCGACCTATAAAGTAAGGAAGATATATACTAAAGCATCTCTAAATAGTATGCTTGACAATAATGTTTATCAGATACCCATAGAATTTAAAGTGTATTCTGGCAGTAGCTTTGAAACTGACGGTTTAAAATACGCAAACTATGGATTATATTTGAAAGTGTATATGCTCGATTCAAATGATAATTCTATAGGCGTTCTTACGACACCGGAAAGCGATTTTGTTAAGTATACTAATGCACGAATATGTCTTACCAAAGTTCCATAATTAATTCAATGAGCCGAGAGTTAATCTCTCGGCTCTCCTCTTAATTAAGCAAAGGATGTAACCATGTCAGAAATAACGACAAAGAAGCTCCGAGTAGTCAAACTCCTTGAAATACTGCAGCAAAATACCGATATGGAACACCCAATAGGCACAAACGAGTTATGCAGTAAACTTGCTGAACTCGGAATCAAACCGATAGGCGTACAGTAGCCAAAGACATAGCCGTTCTTAATGAACAGGGATATGAGGTAATGCAAACGAAGATTGGAAAGCAGAACGCCTACTACATAGAGGACCGCAGTTTCAGCCTGCCTGAGCTCAAGATACTCATAGATGCTGTCCAAGCTGCAAGCTTCATAACAGAGAAGAAATCAGCAGACCTCATCTCCAAGATAGCAGCTCTCGGCGGAAGCCATCAGGCGGAGATACTGACCGGAAACATAGTGCATTTCAATACAAGAAAGCATAACAACGAGCAGATTTACTATAACGTCAACGTCCTTGAAAACGCTATCAGGGAAAAGAAAATGGCTTCATTTCTGTATTTTGACCTTGACGAGAATCTGAATAAGGCTTACAGAAAGGACAAAGCCATATATGAAGTCGAGCCTATTGCCCTTGTGTTCAATAACGATAACTATTACCTTATGGCTTATGATTCGACTACTGACAATGAAGTCCGCAACTACCGTGTAGATCGAATGGACTCTGTTCAGAGCCTCGATAAAGGTATCTGTAAAGCAGCCGCTGAGAAGATTAGGACAGTATCGAAGTATACTGAACAAGTATTCAGAATGTACGGCGGACGTACCGAGCTTGTAACACTCCAGTTTGAAAAGAAGCTCATAGGCAGTATCTATGATAAATTCGGAG
>Ga0307456_100009_pt1 | contig 14826 bp, 18 predicted proteins | sample GoafecGrGen6Rep3_FD_203831 | JGI IMG/M metagenome (GOLD analysis project Ga0307456, IMG submission 203831) | Metatranscriptome of enriched fungal communities from goat fecal pellet, Isla Vista, California, United States - Reed Canary Grass... ...
AGAGGAAGAGTTATAAATAACAATATTTCTAATGCCAATGTAAAAGGATACAAGAGACATTATGTAGAATTTGAAGAAAATCTAAAGAAAAATAAAGAAGATTTAGATTTAAAATTCACAAAAAATAAACATATATCTACAGAATCAGAGTATGGAAAGATGGAAATTAAAAGAGATGATATCAGTAGTATGCGAGAAGATGGCAACAATGTAGATATAGATATAGAAAAAGTAAATCAAGCAGCAAATACCTTAATGTACAATGCACTTATATCACAACTTAATAATAGAATATCAACAAAAAGATACATAATTAGTAATAAATAAACCTGAGTTATTTACTAAAAAGAGGGAGTTGAGAGTATGAAAATATTTAATAACATGCGAATAAGCGCCAGTGGACTATCGGCAGAGAGATTGAGAATAGATACTATAGCTTCCAATATTGTTAATTCCAGAAGTACAAGGGGGAAAAATGGACAGCCCTATAGAAGAAAAGTCGCAATATTTCAAGAAAATCTAACAAAAGAAATTAATAAGCAAACTGGAAAAATAGAAGAAACACTAAATGGTGTTAAGGCTATAGGAATAGAAGAAGATCAATCAGAATTTAGAAGAGTATATGAGCCAAGCCATCCAGATGCAGATGAAAATGGATATGTTTTAATGCCAAATGTGAATATATTAAATGAAATGGCAGATATGATAGCAGCTACAAGATCTTATGAAGCTAATGTAGATGCTATAAACTCATCAAAGAGTATGTTTATGAAAGCATTAGAAATAGGAAGGTAGGGATACATAATTGAAAGTTAATGAATTTATACCAAGTAATATGATTTTTAAGAATCAATTCAACAACAATAAAGTAGAACATAAAAAAGAAGAAAATAATGATTTTGTTCATATGTTAAAAAATAAACTAGATCAAGTCAATGAAAAGCAAATAAAGGCAGAAGAAACTACTAGTAGTTTCCTTAGAGGAGAGGAAACAGATATACATACAGTTATGTTAGATTCGGAAGAGGCTAAATTATCCGTAGAACTAGCAGTTCAAGTTAGAAATAAATTAATAGAAGCATATCAGGAGTTGAATAGAATGCAGTTATAGTAAGGAGTGCTAATAAATGAACAAGCTGTCCCAATGGTTTAATACTTTAAAAGATAAGATTAAAAATTTAAGTAAAAAAAAGAAAATTGCCTATGGAGCCATTGCAGTGGGAATTATAGGAGCCTTAATAAGTGGAATTGTTTATATTTCTAAACCTAAATACGCAATATTATTCTCAAATATGGAACAAGAAGACATGGGAGCTGTATATAACAAACTAAAAGAAAATAAAGAAAATTTTAAAGTGGATGGAAATACCATACTTGTCCCCAAAGAAAAAGTAGACAGCCTCAGAATGGAGGTAATGTCGCAGGTACCTATAAAAAATGGAAGTAATGGATTTGAATTATTAGATAAAAACAAATTTGGAGCTACAGAAGAAGAAATGAAAATAAATTATCAAAGGGCGTTACAAGGAGAAATTGAAAGAACTATTAAAGGTTTTCCAGAAGTTGAAAATGTAAGAGTACATTTAGTAATGCCAGAAGATAGTGTATTTATAAAGGACGATACCCCAGCAAAGGCATCTATAACATTAAAATTAAAACCCTATAAAAAACTTACAGACGATCAAGTAAGGGCAATAGTTGCACTAGTATCAGGCAGTGTGAAAAATCTACCAAAGGAAAATGTAGAGATAAATGATACAAATCAAATACTTACAAAGAATTTATTTGATGAAGATGAATTTGATTCTTCAGAATCTGTACAAAAGCAACAGGGTATAAAAAAACAATATGAAAAAACCCTAGAGGATAAAGTTACATCAATGTTAGAAGCTGTTTATGGCAAGGAAAGAGCTAAAGTAAAAGTAAATGCAGATTTAAACTTTGATGCAATACAAGATGAATCAACTTTATATGATCCTAAAAATGTAGTGGTTAGTGAGAAGAATATTAAAGAAACTACACCAGGTGGAAATAATTTAGCAACAGGTGGAAGTCCAGTAGATGACAATATGAGAAATAGAGCTGGAGATAATGAAGATGATGCTTTAGTAACTCATGAGGAAAATGTAAAAAACTATGAAGTATCAGAAAGAAAAAATAAAACCATAAGAGCACCAGGAAGTGTAAGAAGGCTTACGGTTTCAGTGGTATTAGATGGTAATTTAGATAATGCTACAAGAAATGCTGTACAAAATACAGTACAATCAGCGGTAGGTTACAACGAACAAAGAGGAGACACTATAAGTGTAGAAGGTCTTCCATTTGATACTGCTTATAAAGAAAGAATACAAAAAGATAAAGAAGCTATGGAAGAAGAACTTGCAAGAGAGAAGAAGATGAAGTTGTATAAGATATTAGCAGCACTAGGTGTAATAGCACTTATAATTATAATTGGAATTTTAGTTAAGAGAAGAAGAGATAAAGAAGATGAAGAATTACTAAATGAAGGATTAGATGTTGTAATTGATGATGAAATTAAAGAAGAAAAACCTAAATTTAAACCTATCCAGTTAGAAGAGGAAAGCGAAGGAGCTTATATAGAAAAAGAAATAAGAAAATATGCAACAGAAAAGCCAGACCAAGTTTCTGAAATTATAAAAGCTTGGTTAGCAGAAGATGAGAGGTGATAATATATGGCTAGAACTGAAGAAGTAAAAAATTTAACTGGAGTTCAGAAGGCTGCTATATTATTTATAACATTAGGACCTGAAGCTTCTGCAGGTATTATAAAAAAGTTGCCAGAAACTGAAATACAAAAGATAACCTATGAAATAGCTAATATTTCAACAGTAAAACCTGAACAAAAACAACAGATATTAGAAGAATTTATACAGATGAATAAAGCTAAAGACTATTTAGTAGAGGGCGGAATTGACTATGCTAAAAATTTATTAGCTAAAGCATTGGGAAGTCAAAGGGCTTTAGAAATACTAGAAAAGGTAACAGAAGCTACACAACAATTTAGACCCTTTGCCATTGCAAGAAAGGCAGATGCTCATCAACTTTTAAATATTATATCCAATGAGCATCCCCAAACTATAGCCCTTATACTTTGCCATCTTCAACCAGATAAGGCTGGTCAAATTTTAGGTGAGCTAGAAGAAGAATTACAATCAGATGTAGCTTTTAGAATAGCTACTATGAATAATACTTCACCTATGGTTATAAAAGAAATAGAAAAGGTATTAGATAGTAAATTATCATCAGTAGTAAGAGCTGATATGAAGTCAATAGGAGGAGTTCAAACTATAGTTGACATACTAAATCAAGTAGATAGAACTACTGAAAAACACATTACAGAAGCTATGGAAAGAGAAGATCCAGAACTTGCAGAAAAGATCAAAGAATCCATGTTTGTATTTGAAGATATTATTACATTAGACGATGTATCAATACAAAGAGTGTTAAGAGAAGTGGAAACAAAAGAACTTGCATTAGCACTAAAGGGTTGTTCAGAAGAAGTTGCAGAAGCTATATTTAGAAATCAATCTAAGAGAGCTGCAACCTCACTGAAAGAAGATATAGAATTCTTAGGACCTGTAAGACTTATGGATGTTGAAAAATCACAACAAAGAATTGTTACTGTAATAAGAAGATTAGATGAGGCTGGAGAAATAGTTATTTCAAGAGGTGGCGAAGATGCTATCATTGTATAATGTGGTAAAAAACACTAACGTTATTAAAAAAGAGAAAAAGCAAATAATAACTAAATATGAACCTCCAGTGAAAAAGACTAAAGAGATTAAAGAAAATAAAGAAGATGAAAATGTTAAAAATGTAGAAACTAATTCAGAAGAATATGATAGTATAGCTACACTTATCTTTGAAAATTACAGAAAAAAAGGTGAAGAAATAATAAATGAAGCCTATAAAAAAGTAGTTTTAATAGAAGAAGAAGCCTATAAAAAAGCCTATGACAAAGGCTTGAAAGAAGGTATGGACAAAGGCTATAAAGATGCATATGAAAAAGCATATATAGAAAACATGGAAAAGGCAAGAGTAGAAGGCAATGCCATAATTGAAGAAGCCAAAGAAATTTCTAAAACCATGATAGATTCTTCTGAAAGTCAATGTAGACAATATATAGAAGGAAAAAGTCTAGAGCTAAAAAAATTAATAGAAAATATAGTGGAATCTGTATTTAAAAGGGAAATAAAAGATGAAGCTGCATTAAATCAAATGATTACTGAAGCTTTGGACAATGCTAAAAAATCTAAAAGTATCACCATAAAATGTAGAGATTTATATCAGGATGAAATTAAGAAAAGTATAGATTTATGGAAAAGTCAAAATGTATTTAATGGAGATATTTTCATAATAGCAGACAATTCCTTAGAAGAGGGAGTAGCTTTATTAGAAAAGGACAATGGAGTTGTGAAAATAGACGTACCTAAGTCCTTAGATAAAATAAAAGAAATACTAAAAAGCGAAGAATATTGATAGAGTGAACTGGAGTGTTTCCATGGAATTGTTGGATTTTAATTATATAAATAAAAAAATAAAAGAAACAGATTTTTATTCCTACGAAGGAGTTGTAAAAAAAGTAATAGGATTAACCATAGAAGTGGAAGGAATTAAAGCTTTTATTGGAGAGGTTTGTACTATATATAACCAGCAAAATAATCCTATAGAATGTGAAGTAGTAGGGTTTGTAGAGGACAATGTAATACTTATGCCCCTTGGAGAATTAATTGGAATAGCACCAGGATGTAGGGTGGTTCCATCAAAAAATCCATTAAACGTAAAGTGCTCAGAAAAGCTTTTTGGCAAAGTATTAGATGGACTTGGAAGGCCTTTAAATGGGGAAAAAATAGAAGGTGGAGTTCCCTATCCATTGGATAGAGAACCACCCGATCCCTTAAAAAGGAGAAGAATAAAAGATGTTATACCTACAGGAATAAGAGCTATAGATGGATATTTAACCTGTGGAGAAGGACAGAGAATTGGCATATTTGCAGGTAGTGGTGTAGGTAAGAGTACAAGCCTTGGTATGATTGCTAAATATGCAGAAGCAGATGTAAATGTAATATGTTTAATAGGAGAAAGAGGTAGAGAAGTTCTAGATTTTGTAGAAAAGGACTTAGGAGAAGAAGGCATGAAAAAGAGTATAGTAGTTTGTGCTACCTCAGACAAGCCAGCTTTAGTTAGGATAAAGGGAGCTTTTACAGCCACAGCCATAGCAGAATACTTTAGAGATAAGGGAAAAAAAGTAATACTTATGATGGACTCTGTTACTAGATTTGCCATGGCTCAAAGGGAAGTAGGACTTGCCATTGGAGAGCCACCAGCTACAAAGGGATATACTCCTTCTGTATTTGCAATGCTTCCAAGGTTGATGGAAAGATCCGGAATGTCAGATAAAGGTTCTATAACAGCTTTTTACACTGTGTTAGTAGATGGTGATGACTTTAATGAACCTATAGCGGATGCAGTTAGAGGAATATTGGATGGACACATTGTATTATCCCGTGATCTGGCAGCTAAAAATCACTATCCAGCCATTGATGTTTTAAGCAGTATAAGTAGACTTATGAGCGAAATTGCACAAAAGGAACATAAAGAATCTGCATCTATAGGAAGGGATTTAATTGCAACTTATAAGGAAGCAGAGGATTTAATTAATATAGGAGCCTATGTTAAGGGAAGCAATGAAAAAATAGATACCGCCATTAAATATATAGATAGTATAAATGAATTTTTAAAACAAAAGGTAGATGAACACAACAATTTTGAAGAAAGTATACAATGGCTAAATAGTATATTTAAGAATTTAAAAAAATAACTAAAGAAAAATTGAGGTGACCTTTAATGAAAGGGTACAAATTTAATCTACAAAAACTTTTGGACATAAGAAAAGATAGGGAAGAACAGTGTAAAATACAATTTCAAAATGCTCAAAAATTAAAAATGGATGTGGAAAACAAACTTGTAAATCTAAAAGATAGTTATAGAAAATATAGTTGTGAAACAGTAGATGAATCAGTAATTGGCAGAAAAATAAGACATCAATATTTAATAAATTTAAGTCACAATATAGAGCGCACCACTGTAGAATTAAAGAAAAAAGAAGAGGAAGTAGAAAAGGTAAGAGTAGATTTAAAACAAAAGCAAATTGATAGAAAAACTGTAGAAACCCTGAAAGAAAAGGACAAAATTGCCTTTATAAAAGAACAAAATTTACTAGAACAAAAGGCAAATGATGAATTTGCATTATATGGATTCATAAGAAATCTTGAAAGGAGGTGAAAAACATGATAAAGAGTGTTAATGAAATATCTTTTAATAAAGAAACCAATGTAAAACCTAGAGAAACTAAATCAAATAAAGGTTTTGACAAATTTATTAAAAAGTTTTCTCAAAACAAAAAAGGGGACGGTTATTTAAAATCTGCTAAAGAAAATACATCCCATGTAGAAGATAAAAGAGGGGACGGTTATTTAAAACCTATTAAAGAAAATACATCACAAGTAAAAAATAAAACCACTTTAGATGCAAAAGATGTAGATATGGAAGTAAGCAAATTAGAGGATACAGATATAGAAAATTCTATAAAAAATACTAATGAACAATTATATTTATTAATACAAAATATTTTCTTTCAAAACATTCCAGGGGGCATAGAAGGTCTTTTAAAAGAAGGAAATGAACTTTCTAAAACTATTGAAGAGCTAGTATTAAATATAGTAGAGGATATATCTAAGGAAGAAAATGTGGATTTAAATGGAATTAATATAAAAGACTTAGGACTAGAGGAAAAAGTAAATAAAGAAGAATTTAAAGAAAATTTAAAAGCATTTTTAAAAAATCCTGAGACAGAAGAAGAAACATTAAAAGAAATAAAATCTCAAATTTCTTCCTTAATCAAAGAAGAAATATTGCCTAAAGAAGACGCAAATGTAAAAAAGGATTTTAATAATACCGTAGTTCCTAAGGAAAATTTAAATGTTAAAGTAGAAACAAAAAAAGAGAATTTAACTCAAAATTCTGCTGAAGAATCTTTTAGTAAAGAAGAAAATTCTGAAGAAGCCGTACTTAAAAATATTTTAGGTGATAAAGAAGATAATAAGTTTTCAAAGGCTGTAAATTTTATGAATCAATTTAATAAAGTAGCCAATGTGGAAAATTTAGAAGTTGAGAATGTAGAAAACATAGTAGCTACTAAGGAAACTTTAAATGGAGATGTTATAAAAGCTGTAAAATACATGGAACTTAACAATATAAAAAATTTAACAGTAAAAATTAACCCAAAAGAATTAGGGGAATTAGTTATAAGAATAACCATGGAAAGTGGAAAAATGAAGGCTAATATTACAGCTAACAACAAAGAAGCCTTTAATTTATTAAATGCTAATTTACAAGACATTACAGACAAACTTCAAAGGGGTGCTGTAAAAATAGAAAATTTCTCATTAAATCTTTATGAAGATACTACTTTCTTTAGCAATGATAAGGAAAAAGGTAAAGAAGGATTTAAAGGAAATAAGAAAAATTCTACAAAGGTAAATGCAATTGAAAATGACATAATAGAAAATGAAAATTCAAAAGAGGATTTAAGTAATATAAGTATATTAGCCTAGGAGGTGTAAATATGAGTGATGCAGTAGATGCCCTACTATCTAAAAATGCTGTAACAGGAAATTATACAGATAGGGGAACTAAAATAATAAGACCCGGTGAAGAATTAGATAAAAATGCTTTTTTACAAATACTTGCAGCAGAACTAGCTAATCAAGACCCTTTAAATGCAAAGGATGGTACAGAATATGTAACTCAAATGGCTCAATTTGCAAGTATAGAACAAATGTCTAATTTAAATAGTAATATGAAATTTACTGGAGCCACAGCCCTTATTGGGAAATATGCCATGGTAAATAGTGCAGATATATATGGCAATTTATATCATGGTGTAATTACAGGGGTTTCTAGAAATAAGGCAAATATAAAAGTAAATATGATAGTAGGGGAAGAAAAAGGCGAAGATGGAAAGCCAAGACCAAAGGTAGAACAATTCAATCTAGAAGATATAATTGAACTTATAGAGCTACCAGAGCCTTCTGAAGATGAAAAGGAACCACCAAAGGATGGAGGAGAAGGTGAAAAGCCTGTAGAACCTGCAAATCCAGAGGAAGAAAATAAGGTTGTGTAATCCATGGGATACAGAGTAATAAACGGTAAAATTCATTTTATAGAGGATTTTAAAGGATATTGTAATACACAAGTTAACAAACTAAATGAAAATACTAAAAAAACTACTTTTGATGAAGTATTTAAAAAACAAGTAAATAAAGAAGATAGTTTTGTACTGTCCAATCATGCCCATGAAAGACTAAGGCAGAGAAATATAGTTTTAAATCCTCAGGATATGAAGAAAGTAAATGAAGGAATAAACATGGGAGAAAAGAAGGGTTGCAAGGAAATTGTAATTCTCTATAAAGACATAGCACTAGTTACCAATATAAAAAACAGAACAGTAATCACCGCCATGGCCAAGGATGAAAGCCAGGGAAACGTGTTTACAAACATTGACGGAATGGTAATTTTATAGGCAGGACTTTTTTAAAAGATGCCTAAGCTTTGTGGAATGAAGGAAGCAAAGCAGTAAATAAAAAACACTAAATAAGTTATGAGAAAATAATGGAGGTTTTTATATGTTAAGATCAATGTACTCAGGTATTAGTGGTTTAAAAGTAAACCAAACTAAACTGGATGTAATAGGAAACAATATAGCCAACGTAGGTACCACAGCTTTTAAAAATCAAAGAATAAGATTCCAAGACGTTCTAAGCCAAAACTTAAAATTTGGTACAGGAGCTTCAGCCAATGTGGGAGGAACAAACCCAAGCCAAGTAGGTCTAGGAGTAGAGGTAGCAGGAATCGACACCATGGTAACTCAAGGTAACATGCAACCCACAGGCAGCAATCTAGATTTTGCAGTGGATGGAGATGGATACTTTGTAGTAGCAAGGGGAAAAGCGGAGGGAACAGTAACTTTAAAAGATAATACTGTTGAGAAAACTGAGAATTTATCAATTAACTTTACAAGAGATGGTTCTTTTACTTTAGACGACCAAGGGCAACTTTTAACTTCTGATGGATATAGGGTTTTAGGCTATGAAATTGATGGAGCAAAGATAGATAACACAGGTGAAACACCTACTTTAACAATAACCCCAGATACGCAAAAGGGTGGGGTAAAGGCAACCCCAAATACTTTAAAACCATTAATAATTCCAGATGAAGTAACATATGAAAAAGAGAAAATGAAGATTAAAAATTTTTCAGTAGATAAAAATGGGGTTATAAACGCAGTACTTCAAAATAATGAAGTAGTAGCTATAGGACAAATTGGAATGTCAAGCTTTAAAAATCCAGCAGGACTATACAAGGAAGGTAAAAACTTGTACTCAACTTCAGCAAGTTCTGGAGATGCTTTATATAGAGATGGTGTTGGAGCCGCGGATAGCAACGAAAAAGGATATGGAGACATAATCCAAGGTAGACTAGAAATGTCCAACGTAGACCTAGCAGAACAATTTACAGAAATGATAGTTGCCAGCAGAGCTTTTCAAGCTAATGGTAAGATAATAACTACTGGAGACGAGATTTTGCAAGACCTAGTTAACTTGAAGAGATAAAGTTAATGACCCCTGGGGGTCATTAACTCAATGAACAACTAACAATGAATAATGAACAATTAAGGAGGATTTTCTTCCACTGCGTTACAGAAAATCATTAATCTTATTGGATGAGATAGATAGGTGTTTGCTGTAAAGTAGCGACTGTGTCGCAAGCCGATAGGCTGACGTTAATTAGTGAACAACTAATAGTGAACTTAATTAATGAACAACTAACAATGAATAGTGAACAATTAAGGAGGATTTTCTTCCACTGTGTTACAGAAAATCTTTAATCTTATTAGATAAATTAGATAGTTAGTTTATAAAACTCGTTAAGCTTTGCTTAACATAAAGCTCCTACACAATTAAAATTTTTTCGTAACGAAGTGGAGAAAAAATATCCATAATTGTTCATTGTTCACTATTCATTATTCATTAAATTAATAACCCCCGGGGGTTGTTAACTTGACTGTTCATTGTTCATTATTAATTATTAATTAAAAGTGGGGTGTTTCCATGATATATCTAACGGGTCTTGATAATAAAGCTTTTGTTTTAAATGCTGATCATATAGAAAAATTACAGTCGGTTCCTGAGACGGTTATAACCCTGACCAATGGGAAAAAATATCTTGTAAAGGAAGATATTGATGATATAATTAATAGGGTTTTAAAGTATAAAAGATCAATTTACACTTTACATAATGAAATATGATACGGGAGGCAGCTAAAAAATGAAAAGAAGAGACGTGTTGACAACTATAGGAATTGTAGTAGGATTTCTTATGATGATTTGGGCCATGGCTATGGTAACTATAACTGAATACAATATAGGACAGCTAAAACTTTTTTGGGACATATCATCTATTATAATAACCATAGGTGGATCCTTCTGTGCTATGCTTGTTAATTATCCTATTCATCAATTTAGGAAATTAACAAAGATAATAATACAAGCTTTTAAAGAAAACGAGAAATCAGGAATAGACATAATAAATCAATTTATTGATTTATCTAGAAAAGCAAGACGTGAAGGACTTCTTTCTTTAGAGGATGAAATAAATAATATAAGTGATGATTTCTTAAAAAAAGGACTTCAAATGGTGGTTGATGGTATAGAGCCTGAAACTATACAGGATATAATGGATCTTGAAATAGGAGAAATGGAAAGAAGACATGGAGAAGGCGTAGACATGCTAAAGGCATGGGGAGCATATGCACCAGCTTTTGGTATGGCAGGTACATTAATAGGACTTATTCAAATGCTTGGTAACTTAAATGACTCTAGCCAAATAGCCTCTGGTATGGCTAAAGCCTTAATTACTACATTATACGGTTCATTAATGGCAAATATAATTTTTAATCCTATGGCTGCAAATTTAGCTCTTAAAAGTCAACAAGAAGTTGCAGTAAGGGAAATGATGTTAGAGGGTATACTTGCTATACAATCAGGAGTAAATCCAAGAATCGTAGAAGAAAAACTAATATCCTATCTATCACCAGAAGAAAGAAAGAGATATGCACAAGGAGTATCAACTGGCGAAGGGGTGTCAGAGAATGTCTAGAAGGAAAAAGAGAAAAAGTGGAGGAGCTAGTGGCGATGATTGGCTACAAACCTATGCAGACACCGTTACTTTGCTTTTAACGTTTTTCGTACTCTTATACTCTTTTTCTAGTGTGGATGCACAAAAGTTTAAACAAATTGCTACGGCGTTTCAAAGTGTATTATCAGGTCAAAGTGGAGAGACAGTTTTTGACTTTAATATGAAAAATGGTGATATTCCTTTAGTTGGAGAAACTGTAGAAATGGGTACAGCCACTGGAGGAAAAGAAAATGAATTATATGATAAAGTAAGAGATGCAGTTCAAAAAAATAATTTGCAAGAATCAGTAAAAATAAAAAGTGATGCTAGAGGAGTTTTGTTAGAACTAAATGATAGTATTTTATTTGAAACAGCTCAGGCAGATATCAAACAAGATAGTTTACCTATACTAGAAAAGATAAATAAAATTATATCAACTTTACCTAATAATGTTATGGTAGAAGGACATACAGACAATGTTCCCATAAAAAACTATAAGTATCCATCAAACTGGGAGCTTTCTACACAAAGGGCAGTAAATGTATTAAAATATTTTGTAGAAACTAAAAAACAAAACCCACAAAGATTTACTGCAGCAGGGTATGGGGAATTTAAACCAATTTACCCTAATGATACTCTAGAAAATAAAGCTAAAAACAGAAGGGTTACAATTGTTATTGTTTCTATAGACCGGGAGGGATTAAAAAAATGAGTGAAAACAATGTAGAAAAGAAAAGTAAAATAAAAATAGTAATTATGGTAGTTACATTATTAATACTTGTAGGTGGGGGAGCCTTTGCAGGATATTATTTCTCACAAAAAGGTAAACAAGCTAATAATACACCGCAATCTAATAACCAACAAATGGCTAGTAGTGTAAGTGTTAATCAAAATAGTGGTTATGTAAGAAGTATTGTGCCTTCTAATACTTTTGAAGCAGGAGAATTTCTTGTTAATTTATCCGATGAAGAATCTAGAAGATTTGTAAAAACTAAGGTTTATTTAGGATATGAAAATAAAAGATTAACTAAAGAATTAGAACAAAAAAAACCTATAATACTAGATGCTATAAACAGTGTTTTAAGAAGTAAAAAGTCTACTGACTTTAATGAAAAAGGTGTAGAGAAAATAAAACTAGAAATATTAGAAAAAGTAAATATTGCTTTCCAAAATGGTAGATGCGAAACTGTGTACTTTACTGAGCTAATTATTCAATAGTGTATTGAGAGATGAAGGTTTTATTATGGCAGTATTAGGATTTGATTTACAGTATATATATAGCATATTAAAAATATTAATATTTTTACCAGTTATTTTATGCTTAATATATGTGTTTGCAAAATATGGAGGAAATAGTCTACAAAAGATTCAAAAGGGAAGATATATGTCTATATTGGATAGATTGCCCTTATCGAAAGATAATGCTTTGCTAATTGTTAAAATAGGAGAAAAGCTATACCTTATATCTTCTTCTCAAGGGAATGTAGAAGTTATAGAAGAGCTTAATTCTGAGGAAGCAGAAAAAATCCAAAAAAGTAGAGAAATAAAGGAATATGCTTCTATAAAAGAATTTTATTCAAAATTAATAAACAAAAAGGAAGATTAGAGCATGGAGAATAAAAATAGTAGTAAAAGAAAAATATTCTTAGCTATAGGCATAGTTTTTTTATTAACTTTACTATGTTTTCAACAAAAGGCTTTAGCGGCACCAGGAGAAATACCTATACCTAAGATAAACATATCACCAGGAGATACAACAGATCCTAAAGGCTATGTAGATAATTTGAAATTATTTTTAATGATTACTGTTTTATCTATATTACCATCTTTCATAGTAATGATGACAAGTTTTGTAAGAATATCAGTGGTTTTTGGATTCTTGCGAAATGCCATGGGAACACAACAATCTCCACCTAATCAGGTTTTAATAGGACTTGCTTTATTTTTAACTATATTTATTATGAATCCAGTTTATCAAGTTATAAATAAAGAAGCTATACAACCCTTTATAAAGAACGAAATAAATCAGGAACAGGCCTTTGAAACAGGAACAAAACCTTTAAGAGAGTTTATGTTAAAACAGACCAGAGAAAAGGATTTAAAATTATTTGTAGAGATTTCAAATATAGACAAGAATGTTACAAAAGAAAATATACCTCTTTATGTAGTAATTCCTTCTTTTATTATAAGTGAATTAAAAACAGCTTTCCAAATAGGGTTTTTATTGTACATACCATTTTTAGTTATAGATTTAGTAGTAGCTAGTGTTTTAATGTCTATGGGCATGTTTATGTTACCACCGGTAATGGTATCCTTACCCTTTAAACTATTATTATTTGTAATGGTAGATGGATGGCATTTGCTTATAAAGTCATTAATAATGAGTTTTAAATGAGGTGGGTAATAAATGAGTGAAAATATGATTATGGGAGTAATGAAAGATGCTATAAGTACAGGACTTTTAGTTGCAGCACCAATACTTATATCTGCAATAGTTGTAGGACTTTTAATTAGTATTTTGCAAGCTACTACGCAAATTCAGGAACAAACCTTAACCTTTGTTCCAAAGCTCATTACTGTGGCTATAGTAGGACTTTTACAGGAAACTGGATGTTACATAATCTAATGGGATTAACTAATAGAATCTTTGAACTTATTGCAAACATTGTGAAATAGATAAAAAGTAGGTGTTATATATGATGGATGTAGCTTTTTTCACAGCAATAATTATGGTTTTTTTAAGACTTATTGGATTTTTTACAGTAACACCTGTATTTTTTCCTAAGGGAACCCCTGCTATTTTAAGAGTAGCATTTACCTTAATTCTCTCTTACGTGATAATACCAGGAATTGATTATTCTCAAATTGCAACTATAAATAATACTATGGCTTTTATAACTAATTGCTATAGTGAAATCATAACGGGACTAGCATTAGGCTTTATGACAAATCTTTGTTTTATGGCCCTTAGGCTAGGAGGAAACTACATGGATATTCAAATAGGATTTTCTATGATATCTATGTTAGATCCAAATACTAATAGCAATTCAACTCTAATAGAAAGATTGCTTTATTGGACAGGAATCATATTATTTTTTATGGTAGATGGGCACCATATGCTCATAACACAATTAATAGATAGCTTTAATGTAGTTAGTATTGGCAGATTTATTTTAAATCAACAAACTGCCAGTATGATTATAGAAGTTTTTATAGAATTTTTTACTATGGGTTTGAAAATAGCAATACCTATTGTATTGATAATTATAATTGCAGAATTAACCCTAGGTCTTGTAGGAAGAGCTGTACCACAGCTAAACGTAATGATTTTAGGACTTCCTTTAAAAATAATTATAGGGCTTGCAACACTAATATTGGCCATGCCAATAATATTTAGATTAATAGCTGAGGGATTTTCAAACATTCCTGAGGCTTTTAGGGGATTTTTTAAAGGAATACCGCCAATATTGTTTATTTTTGCCTCAGAGGATAAAACAGAAGAGGCAACTCCACATAAATTACAGGAAGCTAGAAAAAAGGGACAAGTAGCAAAAAGTAAAGAAGTAG
>Ga0307456_100013_pt1 | contig 12540 bp, 1 predicted proteins | sample GoafecGrGen6Rep3_FD_203831 | JGI IMG/M metagenome (GOLD analysis project Ga0307456, IMG submission 203831) | Metatranscriptome of enriched fungal communities from goat fecal pellet, Isla Vista, California, United States - Reed Canary Grass... ...
GTAAAAAACAGACAAAAATGAACCTTTTTTTCAGGAAGAAGAGTCATTATTAATATAAAGGGGAAAGGGGATACTATGCGTGTATACCCGTACCCGAAAGTATATATTAACCGAAAACCCAACAGGAAAGGGAACAAGGAGAGAATTATGAGGACAAAGAGAAATTGGCTTAGAACCACGATCGCGATGTTAACACTCGTCGCAACAGTGCTTGAGACAGGCTTTTCGTCTGTTCAGGCATTTGCTGCCGAGATCACGACTGAGGACGGTATCGTTGTTAATAACGATGCGGTCGAAGAGGTACCTGAAGAGAACCTCGATATAACCGTCGAGCCGGATAACGGTGGTAATGTGGACTTCGAGGTGCTCGAAGCATCGGAAGATGACGCTTTCGAGGAGACAGTAGAGGAAACCTCCGAGGAGCTCCCAGAAGAGGTTGAAACCTTCGAGGAAGCCGAAGAGCTTCGTGAAGGGACGCTTGATGTTTCCGATAGCGGGATCACCGGTTCCGGGTACGATGACATCTCCGTATATGTCAATACAGACGAACTTGACAACAGGGACAAGTTCCGCATTGAGTTTACAGGTCCTGCAAGTGCATCATACAACCCGGTTCTCAATGAAGACCTTGATAAGACCAATGACGGAAGATACGATTTCGACAGCCTTGAAGGCGGCGAATTCACTATCCGTGCCAATTCCTCAGACGATGTAATCCTTTCCTATTCATATAACGAAGACGGCTATCCCCTCATCACGGTTAGGAGCGAGAAAGCTGAGAAAGTTCTTACAACCAAAATCCTTACTGCTGAAGATGATTCGAGAATATCTGCTGTAAGCGGTGAGGGTTATGACAGCGTAACAGTTGAATTTGCAACAGACAAGCTTTCGGATAAGGCAAGGTTCAAACTTGTTGTTGAAAGCGTTGCCGATGCTACAGTCGATGGTAATGACGCCAAGGCAGGCATTACCGGACTGTCAAAGGATACAGGATCTCTTGTTATCGATAATCTCGATGGCGAGAGTTTTGTTGCTTACGTTGTATCTGACAGCGAGAAAAAGCTTGAGACGGTTGCGGAAGTTGTAAGCACAGAAGACGGAAGAGCTTCAATCGAGATAAACGATGTAGCAACGAAGCGCGTATATGAATATGAAGACGCCAAGATTTATGTGAGAGCAACATTGGAAAAGGCTGATGCCGTTCCAGATGATGCTTATTTTGGTGTAACTCCTTTATCGGAAGAAAATGCCCAGAAGTATCTTGACGCTCTTAATGAAGGCAAGGATGAGGAGAATGGTGACGTTCTTGCTACGGCAGAAAATACCCTGCTCTATGATATAGGCTTCTATACGGACGAAACTAAGAGCGAAGAGTTAGAACCTGAAGAAGGTTCTGTTTCGGTTTCGATAGAATTCAAGAAAGATCAGCTTACAGAAGAAATTGAAGCTGAAAAGGACGATGATATCGTAGTTACCCATATTATGGAAGAAGGTTCCGAAATAACAACAGAAGCAATTGAACCTCAGGTATCTGTTGATAACGGAACAATTGATTTTGATCTCGAGAGTTTTTCACTGGTTGCAATTACAAAGGTTGGAAACCGTACACTGAATCCGGGAGATAGCCTTTCGTACAGAGACGTCCTCAAGGGCGCTGTGAATTACGGTATTGTTGCCAATAAAGTTGAACTTGGCGGACATATCGATTCAAACTTTGCGACCGGAGAATTAACGGCCAGTTGTGATACTACCCAGGGTGCATACACAGGAGATAAAGCACCCGGCAATACTATTGTAGCAAAGTATAATACTGCCAAAGGAACGAAGTGGTATCCATATTCATCTGATGGAAGATCTCCGTTTACCGTGCTTACCACTACTTCTGCAGAAGAGTATTTCAAAGCAAATTCCGATTGGAAATCTTATGCAATCATAGATTCGGCACATACCGAAAAGGGACTTGCGGATATTGTCAGTGCGCTTGTTTCCGGAACGCTATCTGAGTCTTTGAAGACTGCTCAGACGCGAAATAAGATTAAGGATGCAGTTAACAATAATAAGATTATTGATATTTCCGGTGCGCCTGCAGGAACGTATGTTATTGATTTCGAAGCTACTGATGTCGGAAAATACTTTGATTCAGCCGATTCAACAAGGATCAAGCTTAATTCAAATCAGTTTATAGTTTTCAATATCCCTGGTACAAATATCAGCCTTAGAAAATTTGCTATAGATATGGTTGATAAGGGTCTGTCAGATCACTCGGATACAAGCAATTCTAATGCGGATATTTATTGTCAGCATGTTGTTTTCAATATGCCTGATGCAAAAAAAGTAAATTTGGATGGCGTTTTTGGGATATTCCTTGCTCCTAAGGCTGAGGTTGAGATTGGAACTACTTCAACAGGTTGGCTTGTGGCAAATAAGTTCAAAAACGGTGGAGAATGGCACTGCGTTTGGCAGGAAATGCCAAAGGAAGGCGAAGTAGAGTTAAATATTCCTGTTAACAAGAAGTTTATTAACGGAGCAGGCAGATGGGAAGATGGATTTAATTTCAAGATAGAGAAGTTAAATAGTAACGGAAGCGCCGTTGACTCGTCGTTCCCTGCTCAGATAATCAATATTAACGGAAATTCATCCGAAGATGCAACGGGATATTTTGAACTCCCCGCCAAGAAGGAAAGCCAGATTTCGTGGCAGAATAATGGTGACTGGGCTTATGCCGGTTACAGTAAGTATCTAGGCGAATGGTACAAGATCTCCGAAGTTGATGCACAAGGGAGAGAGGTTAATAATTCAAACAACCGCCCGAGAAAGGATGTTGAATACAATATTATCGATCCGGCCAAGGCATATGGTGAAGATCAGAACAGAGCCTGGGAACAGCCCGTATACGATAATTCCGCGTATTGGTATATCCATGTTTTCTATTATTTGAATCCTGAAACACATGACATTATTACCGTCAAGAGAACGGCAAGAGTTAATCCTACAACTAACTGTTACAAAGGACTTCCGTGCGAAGAAGACGGAGTCGTATTGTTCAAGAATAGGTACATGCCACAGACTGTCACGGTGCAGTTTGATGGTATTAAGAAGCTGAATTCAAGCACAACTGATGTTCCTGACGGAAAGTTCGGATTCACCCTAAGCAAGTATACAGGGAGTAATCACTTCAACGATGTTGTTCAGGCAAATGTGGCAAATGTTGGCTCCACGATAACATTCGACCCGATAACATTAAAGCCCGGTGAAGGTTGGGAGACTGATCACAATGTGTTCTATTTCAGTATTAAAGAAACAAGATGTGATGCTCCATATACAGCGGATGATAGTGAATTTGTTGTCAAGGTAAATCTTTTCTGGAATAACGGCAAGCTTGATAAAACAGTAGAGTATTATAAGTATTCACCGGCACAAGAGGGGCAGCATATATTTGCAACTAGGGCAGGATCACCGGAATTTAGGTTTGGCACGACCGGATTTGAATTCAATAATACTTATGTTGCTGAAGGATCAACTACGATCTACGGTCTCAAGACACTTGAAAACCGTAACCTTAAGGCCGGCGAGTTTACATTTACCATTTCAAGCGCCGATGATCCGAAGTTTGAGACAAGAGTAGCAAATAAGTCCGTTACAAATGATGCGAACGGGAACTTCAACTTTGGCGAGATGAAATATACGCTTGAAGATGCGGGCAAGACATATACATATACTGTAGCCGAGACAAAGGGAGCTGACAGTACAATAACATATGCTGAAAACACATATACAGTTGAGGTTACTGTTACCGATAACGGTAATGGCACGCTTAGTGTGTCAAATAATAAGGGGGCTCAGAATGATCCTCTTAGATTTGTCAATGTATACAGCGCCAAGGGCGAAGTTGTGTTCCAGGCAACCAAACAGTATGCGAGTGGATCAAATCTTAGCAAGAATAAAGAATTCTCGTTTGTTCTTTCAGGCGATAAGATCCAGCCTCGAAAGAAGACTGTCAATGGCGAAGGTACGGTAACGTTTGATACGATTAATTATGCGGATATCAATGCAAAGGGAACGTACAACTATACGATCAATGAGGTGATACCTGACGGAGCGATAGCTCTCGCCGGTGACGCTTCCAAGAAGGTCCTTGACGGTGTTATTTACGATGCAAGAACATATAACATTAAGGTTGTTGTATCCGATGACGGCTCGGGAGTACTTAAGAAGACTATTACAGCCGACTATGATAACAGCAATCCTACCAAGGCAGTTGAATCAGTAAATCCCACTTTTATTAATGATTACAGGGTTGATTCTACAGATACGGATATAAACGGAACAAAGGTTCTTCACGGCAAGGATCTTGAAGAGGGTGAGTTCACATTCAATCTTGCAGCTTATGATGCCGGGACTATGGCAGCTGTTGAGGCAGGATCGGTTGTGATGCCCGCAGTCACTTCTGTTAAAAACAGCAAGGGTGGTGCTTTCTCGTTCGATAAGATCACATTTAGCAAGGCAGGAACATATAAATTCCTTGTAAGTGAAGAGAAGGGTGATAACGATAAGATTGAATATTCCCTTGATAAGTATGTTGCAACGATTACGGTTTCGGATAACGGAAGCGGTAAACTGGTCGTTGCATCAAAGGTTGTTTCCAAGGAAGGTGCAGCAGATACTGTATCGGAGATCATCTTTAACAACACATATAACGGAGAAGGCGCTGTTAGATTCTATGCCCACAAAGAACTTACGGGCAGAAAGATAGAAGTTGGTCAGTTTACGTTTGTTGTTAAGAATTCGGACGGCGATATAATTGATACCAAGACAAATGATGCCTCAGGTGATGTAGTATTCGAGCCTGTTAAATATGACAACAGAGTTGTGGGACTTAAGACGCCCGAAGAGAGAAAAGTATATACATATACGATCAGTGAGGTGATCCCGGACAAGGGAGTTCCTAAAGGATATAAGTATGATACTCATTCCGAAACAGTGAATGTTACTGTTACCCTTCAGGCTGACGGAACTCTTGAGGCAGTTGCGGATAATGCCACGTATGAGAAGAAGGCGGCATTTAATAACGAATATCATGCAACAGGCAAGTATGCTCCGGAAGGAAACAAGACCCTTACGGGTAGAAAGTTTACGGCGGAAGATAACGGTAAGTTCACGGCAGTTCTTTATGATGAGGCAGGTAATAGACTCCAAACTGCAGACATCAAAAAGACCACCGGATTATTTAATAGTTATGACGCCGAATTTAAATTCAATGATATTGAATTTAACGAGACTCAGATCGGAACTCATAAGTATACGATCAAAGAGGAAAGCGTTGTTGCTGTTGCCGGAGTTAAGAATGATAAGACTGTATATGAGTTAACACTCTCTGTAACAGATAACGGGGACGGCACCTTAAATGTTGTTCCGGAATACTCAAACGGTGCAGCAGTATTTGTCAATGACTTTACCGCAGACGGGGAAGAGGTATTACATGCGAAGAAGATCCTTAACGGCGGAACGCTTAAGGAAAATCAGTTTACGTTTGAACTTAAGGATGCATCAGGTACTGTAATAGATACCGAGAAAAATGATTCTGCCGGAAACGTAACTTTCAAGAAGCTTGAGTATAGCCAGGCTGATATTGATAAAGAATTTACATACACTATCAGCGAAAAGAATGAAGGAAAGACCGGATTCACATATGACGGCACAGAATACAAGGCTGTAGTCAGGGTTTCACTCAAGGCTGACGGTACACTCGATGTTTCCAAGAAGTATTATGATGCTAAAGGAACAGAAGTAGAAGAAGCAGCTGTTACTTTTAAGAATACATATGCTGCAAAGGGTACGGTTGAGCTTAAGGCCAACAAGAAGCTAATCGGAAGAGATGCCGGAGCAGGACAGTTTACATTCTCGCTTTATGATGAAAACGGAGATCTTGTAGGCAAGGCAAGCAACGCTGCAGCAGCAGCCGGAAGTGCGGGAGAGGCAGTTTTCCAGAAGATTACATACGAGGAATCGGAGCTTAATGCTACGGCAAGTCATCAGATTGAAGATGGCAAATATGCAAAGTATTACACGATCAAAGAAGATATTCCGGAAGGTGCAACGCGTCTGGCTGACGGAAGATACTTCTTTAACGGATATACCTATGATACAAGCGTATACAACGTAGTTGTAACACTTGAGGATAAGGGTAACGGAACTATCGATACCGACTGGTATGCATACAAGACCGGTACTCTTCCCGAGAAGCCGTCCTTCTGGGATAAGGTTATTGAGTTTGTAACCGGAAAGGGTGCAAACAAGAATGCACTTTTCGAGAACGAATACAAGGCAGAAGGAGCTCTTGAGCTTAGCGCGAAGAAGACTCTTACAGGTAAGGCACTTAAGGCAGATGATTTTGCCTTTGAACTTACAGGTAAGGACGAAGAAGGAGCCAACTATTCCGATAGCAAGGCAAACGATGCCGACGGCAACGTGAAGTTTGACAAAATCATTTATACGAAGCCGGGAGAGTACGAGTACACCATTAAAGAGAAGATTCCGACAAATGCCGTTAAGGGTGACGACGGTTTCTATGTGCTCAATGGTGTCAGATATGATGCAACAGAGTACAAGGTTAATGTATCGGTAACCGATCCCGGAAACGGAAAGCTTGCCGTTACGGCAACTATTAACGGCGGATCGGCAGTTACAAGTGTTGATGTTACGGATACGGCAGGCAAGGTAACAAGCGTTTGCACACCTGCACCTGTATCATTTATTAACAACTACAGCTGCAAGCCAGTGGATGTTACTCTCGGCGGTACGAAGACGCTTGTAGGCCGTGACATTGCGGATGAGAATGAGTTCTCGTTCACGATGAAGAGCGCAGAGGGCAACCCGAAGGGATTTGACCAGACTGTCAATATCAATAAGGGTGTAAACGGAGCATTCGGATCCTTTGGATTTGATACTATCACGTACACGTTCGACGACATGAAGAATTCGGATGGTACATATGCGGATGAGAAGACATTCAAATACAAGATATTCGAGGTTGTGCCCGAAGAGGCTGATAAGCTTGAAGGCGTGACATATGACAGTAATACATATAATGTAGTCATAACTGTTACAAATAAGGACGGAATTCTTTCCGCCAAGGTTACAAGCAACGAGGCAGCTCTTACCGATACATTAAAGGCTGCAAGCTTCGTGAATACATATGATGCGGATGATAAGCTTATTCTTATGGTCAAGAAGCTTGTTGAAGGCACGAACGATACTTCAAAGGTATTCACGTTTGAGCTTACCGGTGATGTTGACGAGAAGATGACCACAACAGCGGTTAAGGATCAGGTATCAACATTTGCTCCTATAACCTACAGGCTTTCGGACATCAAGAATACCGATGGCACATACAACAGGACATATAACTATACCGTCAGCGAGGTTAAGGGTTCAGAGCCCGGATATACATACTCACAGGAGGTATACAAGGTTAAGGTCGTTGTTACGAGCGACGGCAAGTCCGGTAAGCTTAACATCGACAAGACCATTACAAAGAATGGCGAAACATATGAGAATGCGGCAATGGAATTCACCAATACCTATACCGCAAAGGGTGAGACCACTATAGAGGGCACGAAGACACTTGTAGGCCGCGATCTTGTGGATGGCAAGTTTGAGTTTGTACTCTCTCAGAAGGGTGAAGACGGCAATTATTCCGAGATCCAGAAGAAAGCCAATGAGAACGGCGCATTCTCGTACAAGCTTGAGTATGATCAGAATGACGTAGGTAACACCTATTACTATCAGGTTAACGAGGTGATCCCTGATGATGCATCTGAAGGTACAATTGATTATGACACGTCTGTATATGACATTACCGTTTCAGTTGCTGACAGGAAGGATGGAACACTTGAAATAACCAAGGATATCAGGAAAGGCAGTGCGACCAGCGAGGTATGCTCGTTCACAAACAAGGAGATTAATCCCGGTGAGGTAATATTCGAAGCTAAGAAGACGCTTACCGGCAAGGCAATCGGTGATGATATGTTTGAGTTCACTCTTAAGGGAGACGGACAGGATCAGACTGTCATGAACAAGGGTGAGGCTGTAACGTTTAATGCGATCGAATACTCTTATAAGGATATAGGCAAGAAATTTACCTATACGATAGAGGAAAAGGGCAAATCAGGCGACGGTATTACCTATGATACGACCAAGTATGTTGCTACGGTTGAAGTAAAGGGCTTCGATGATGAACGCAATCTTATCATTGAGAAGACCATCAAGAAGAACGGCAACACTGTTAATGAGATCACATTCGAGAATAAATACGAGTCCGAGACAAAGGTTCAGTTTGGCGGACACAAGCGCCTTGTCGGATTTGAAGATGGCAAGACACCGCTGGGAACCTACACCTTCGGACTGTATAATGCTCTCGGAGGTGAGATTGAGACACAGACCGTAACGCCTGCAAAGGCTACGGATTCAACAGAGTATTCATTCGGAGAGATTACATACAATCAGGATGATTACCTTAAATCTGCAGAGACAGGTCATAAGTTTACTTATACGGTCAAGGAGATAGTTCCGGTACAGAAGGCGGCAAATGTTACTTATGCCGAGAATGAGTACAATATTACCGTAGAGCTTTACTACGATATCAACGGACTGCTTCAGGCCAGAGAGTCGACCGCACAGGGCGTTGCAGTAACGGATCTTGATTTTACTAACAAGTATCAGGCTGAAGGTGAAGTTATAATTGACGGAGAAAAGACCATCAAGGGTAAGAACCTTGTAAATGGGGCATATACATTTACTCTTACCGGCGAGGGACAGAATCAGGAAGTTAAGAACAGCGGTAATGCATTTACCTTCGAGAAGATTAAATATGAAGCAAAGGATATCGGAGAACATGTATATACTGTTGTTGAAACTGCAACGACTGATGGTTCCACCAAGGATTCTTCGGAATTCACGGTTACTGTTACTGTCAAAGAAGGCAGCAACGGACAGCTTAGCGTAGAGAAGAGCTACAGCAGAAAGGATAAGGACGGAGTAGTTTCTTCACCGAGTGCAATCTCGTTTGAGAATACATATAATGCTAAGGGAAGCGTTACTTTCGAAGGCAGGAAGATTATGCACAACAAGCCTCTTATGGCCGGTGATTTCTCATTTGTTCTCAAGGACGAAAACGGAACGGTACTTCAGACAAAATCACATGATAAAGCCTCTCTCAACAGGGCAAGCCTTATGGCAGAAGCACCGTTTAGCTTCGATACTATCGAGTATACGCAGGAAGACCTGAAGGCGGCTGACGGAAGTTATCTGTCTGAGGTTAAGAAGTATTATACAGTTGAGGAGGTAGCTTCTAACAAGGCTGGTGTGACATATTCGACAGCTGTATATGTAATAGAAGTTACGATTAAATCCGATAAGACAGAAAACCTTGTTGTTACGAAGAAGGTTCGCAACAAGAACGAGATCACCGAAGAGGTAGGCGGCATTAGAGGATTCTTTGCTAAACTGGCAGGAAATACCGATGAGAAGGATGTTGAGATAGTATTCGAAAATGAATATGAAGCAACATGCGTTATAGATCCGCCTGTTCTGACAAAACAGGTTCTCGGAAGAGATATTGAACGCGGAAAATACTGGTTCAAAGTGGACTCTCCTGATGGACTCCTCAGTATGGGTGAACTTGAAAAGGGTTATCACAGACGTGTTGCAAACGGATACGGAGTAAGCGGAGCTCTGATGCACGATCCGGGTGAGATAGCGGTTGATGATCTGAAATTCTACTATACGGATCTTCTTGCATTCGACGATGCAATAGTTGATCTTGAAACCGGCAGGGTTGAGAAGAACTTCGAATACACTGCTATAGAGGATCCTAAATCCGTAGTGCCCGGAGTAGCAAACACTCCTGCAGTATTCAAACTTACATTTACTCTTTATGATATAGGTGACGGTGTACTGCATATGATACCCGAGAAGATAGAAGATCTTAAGTGGGTTCAGCAGACTCCTAATGCATTGACGGATGATGAGTATAAAGATGTGTTCCTGAACATCTTCAACCAGGAAGGCTCAATAGATCTTGTCGGAGTCAAGAAGCTTGACGGACGTAAGCTTACACAGAATGATAAGTTTGAATTTGTCCTGACAGATGATGCTACAGGAAAAACAGTAACTGTTAACAACACAAATGACAAGTTTGGTGTACCGAGTGTCGTTGCATTCAATGCTTCCGAGATCGACTTCCTTAACTACAGATGGGGAGTGTTCGCGGATGAGAAGAATGAGCTTAAGAAATATGACGACAGAGGAGATCATACCTATACAGTCGAAGAGACATTCTATGGTATAAACGGTATAGTAAGCGACACTTCGAAGTTTAAGATTACCGTTAATGTTACTGAGGCTGTTGATGCTAACGGAGAGCCGCTTCTGGATGCTACAGGTAAGCACGGCAAGCTCAATGTAGCGGTTACAAAGGTTGAGAAGATTATTTCAATCAATAATAAAGAAGACTTTGATTATGCCGACGGTAACTTCTTCGAATTCAAGAATGAGTTCAAGGCAACAGGCAAGACTGAGCTTGACGGTATCAAGTACCTGAAGGATCAGGCAGGAAATGCACTTGCTTCGCCAGACTCAATGCTTGATCAGTATGAGTTTGCACTTTACAGCTATGAGGATGCAGCAAGAACAATAGGCAAGACTCTTGTAAGTGTAGCCAAGACCTCGGCGAACGGAAGCTTCAAGCTTGATATTCCGGAGTACACCCAGGAAGTACTGAAGGACGAGAAGGGTGAATATGCCGATGAGAAGACACTCTACTACAGACTGGTAGAGGTTAAGCCTTCAAGCGGTGTATGGACCGAGAATAACACGATTTTCGAAAGCGATGGAGTTGTTTACGACAACACAGAATATGACGTTGATGTAAATGTTAAGTTTAACGGAACCGAGAAGCTGGATGTATCGAAGACGATAAGAAAGGCTGATACGGGCGAGGCAATAACATCCATCAGCTACACTAACATAGTGAAGGAATACACCACAGTAGAAGGTAACAAATACTGGGTAGACAATATCAAGGATCCTTCACAGAGACCTGACGTTACGGTTAACCTGTACAGAAGGACTGCAAGCGGTGTAGAGACCAAGATCAACAGCTACACGATAGTTGCTCCTGATACGACCTACAGGTTTGCTACGGATGACAAGGGTAATAAGCTTCCTACCTATGACTCCGCAGGAAGACCGATCAGTTACGTCGTTGAGGAACTGCCTATAACAGGTTATCTGTCAGAGAAGGTTAATTATGACTTCTACAATACGGCAGGCGATATCCTCATCAGAAAGATTGATGCCGATACAAGAGCACCTCTCTCGGGCGCAGTACTTGCGATCTTTGACGGATCAACGGAAATCGAGAGATGGACAAGCGGAACAAGTGCTCATGTAATTGAATCCGCACTTACAGCCGGTAAGACCTATACGCTTAGAGAAATCACAGCACCTGAGGGTTACGGCGTAGCGGAAGATATGACTTTCACTGTTCCTGCGGACGGCAGCAGCATAACAGTAACGATGTCGGATCCTCCGATAATCGGATCTGTAAGGCTTACAAAGCGGGATGCGTCTACAAGAGAAACATTGGCCGGCGCTGAGTTCGCACTTTACAATGATGCAGGAACAAGGATTTATGCTACAGGAACACCGGGCAGCTACAGTGCTACAACATCGACAAGTAACGGAGTATTCGTAACGGATTCGGCAGGAACTCTTACGATTGCAGACCTTCCTTACGGTACATACTACTTCGTTGAGACGAAGGCTCCCGAAGGTTATGCTCTTTCAAGTGAACGTCTCGGATTTACAATACTTCGAAGCGGAGAACTTGTTGAGGTAACATACCTTAATACAAAGGCAACAGGTTCTGTAAGACTCCGCAAGGTAGGCTCTGACGGGACAAGGTCACTCGCAGGTGCTGTATTCGAACTGTATGCAGCAACACCGAGATCGATAGGTCAGGCAGCAAGCTCGACGATCTTCTCGGATGCATACTTCAGATACGGTACATACCGTACGAATTCAGCCGGTGAGCTCTATGTGGGCGATCTTCCTTGGGATGACTACTACTTCATAGAAGTGGAAGCACCGAGCGGATATGAGACAGCAACAGATGTTAACGGTGATGATCTTGTATATACATTCACTGTAAACGCAGCAAACGCCGATGTGACCATTGACCTTGGCGGAATCGTTAATACACCGGAGAGACCTCCCATTACGCCTCCTCCCGGACCTACACCTACGCCTACACCGGGTGTGCTCGGAGCAAGAGTTAAGAGAGGCGGAGTTGTAAACGGAGTACTCGGTGTTCGTGCTAAGCCTTCAAGCGGCGTTCTCGGCGTAAGAGTCGGACCTGTTACGGGCGATGCAAGCAACATCATCCTGTGGCTCCTTCTCCTTACCGCATGCGTAGCTACGATAGTGGCAACGATCGTTACGGGCAGGAAGAAAAAGACCGCAACAAAGTGATTAAATGAC
>Ga0307456_100014_pt1 | contig 12491 bp, 12 predicted proteins | sample GoafecGrGen6Rep3_FD_203831 | JGI IMG/M metagenome (GOLD analysis project Ga0307456, IMG submission 203831) | Metatranscriptome of enriched fungal communities from goat fecal pellet, Isla Vista, California, United States - Reed Canary Grass... ...
CTACTTTCCTAATGACTTAATCCTGTCCACACTATTTACTATATCCGTTATTCTTACACCAAAGTTTTCGTCTATAACTACAACTTCTCCAAAGGCTACTGGTTTGCCGTTTACTAGTATTTCTACAGGTTCTTCTGCTAATTTATCAAGTTCTATTAGAGAGCCTGTACCTAAGTTTAATATTTCTTTTATATTAAGCTTTGTTCTTCCAAGTACTACAGATATGTCTAATGGTACATCCATTATTAAGTCTATATTATTTGGTAACTCTTGTCTTTTTGTAGTTTGTTGTAGTGGTTGGAATACTGCCTCTTGTACTTCTATAGGCTTTTCATGTACCACTGGTGTTTCTTTTGGAGCCGCATAGCTAGGGCTTGGCTCGGTATAAGTTGGTTGTTGTTCTATTTGTGGTCTTTCTTGTGTCTTTGGCACTTTATCACCTCCAATAGTGTCTGGTACTTGCTGTGGCTTTTCAGCTTGAGGTGCTTCTTGTGCCACCTCCTCTTGTACATCTTCTCCCATCATAATTTTCACTATTTTCTTTGCCATTTCCATTGGCAACAACTGCATTATTTGGCTATCTACTAAAGTTCCTATGGTAAGTTTAAAGGATACTTTAACTAAGGCTTCATCTTCATCTAGTCCTTGTGATAGCGGCGATGTTAAGTCGTCCCATATATTTGATACAGGAGGTGATATATTAACTTCTCTGCCAAACATAGTAGCCATAGAAGTAGCTGCAGAACCTATCATTTGATTCATAGCTTCTGAAACTGCACTTACTTCTATTTCAGAAAGGGAACTTACATCTTGGACTAATCCATCTCCACCCATCATAAGGTTAGCAATTACTGCAGCATCCGTTATTTTCATAACTAATAAGTTTTCACCTAATATTCCACTGGTATATTTTACTTCTAGGGCAATGTTGGGAACTTCAAAGGTGTTTTTTAACTTATTTAAAGTAGTTACGGAAACTACAGGAGTGGTAATGTTAACCTGTTGACTTATTATATTAGAAAGAGCTGTAGAGGCAGATCCCATAGATATATTTCCTATTTCTCCTAAGAGGTCTTTTTCTAAATCTGATAAGTCTTGTTGTTCACCATTATCTGCATCTTCCACTGCACTATCTACACTTTCTTCATTTTCTTCAATAGACTCTTCACTCTCTGAACTTGCTCCGTTTAATAGAGAGTCTATTTCATCTTGTGAAAGAAAACCATCATTCATAATTTTCCACATCCTTATCTAATATATCTAGTATTTCAATTCCCATATTTTTGCCAACTACTCCCGGTTTCCCATAAGCGTATAATTGATCTTCTACATTTATTTTAATTGGTTTATCTATTTCATTATCCAGTATTAAAACGTCTCCTAGAGATAGTTTTAAGAATTCTTCTACTGTTATTTTTGCATTTCCAAGTACTGCTACAAGTTCTGTTTCTACTATATTCAATCTATCTCTTAATTTTTTATTTGATTCTTCTCTGATTTCTTCATTGTTTTCTTGGAACCAATATTGTACAACCAATCTATCTAATATTTTTTCTATACTTAAATATGGTATGCAGATATTTACAAAGGTACTATTGTCTCCCATATCCACAGAAAAAGTAATCAAGGCTACGGGTTCATTTGGTGCTAAAGTTTGGCTTAAAGCTGGGTTTGTTTCTATACTTTCTATTTCAGGATATACTTCCATTATATCCTCCCATGCAAGCTTTATTCCATCTATTAGCCCTTCGTTTATCTGCTTTATTATATTTTTATCTATATCAGTAAATTCTCTAAGCTTATATTTACGCCCATCTGCATTTCCTCCTAAAAGCACATCCATAACCTCAAAAATGAATTGAGGATTGGTTTCAAATAAAACCGATCCATTTAAAGGGGGTGCTTTAAACACAGTTAATACTGTTGGATTAGGAATCGAATGTATAAATTCTTCATAAGTTATTTGTTGTACTGATTCTATTTTAGCTTTTACATTTTTCCTCATATGTGCTGTTAAATAATTGGACATTATTCTAGCATAATTATCATGAATTAGTTCTAGTGTTCTTACATGATCCTTAGAGAATTTTTGAGGACTTCTAAAATCATATACTTTAACTTTTTGTTTTTCTTCTTCCTTCGGCATTTCATCTGGTGATAACTCTCCTGAGGAAACCGCTGCCAATAGGGCATCTATTTCACTTTGAGATAGAACTTCTCCCATATATTTCCCTCATTTCCTACTGATTTAAAAGAAGTTTATCTATATCTATTAATGTTACAATTCTATCCTTAAAGTTTATAACTCCTTTTATGTAATCTTTTTTACCTTCCTCATCTACTTTTTCTACCATATCAGCTTTTATATCTATTACTTCATCTACATTGTCTACAGTAATTCCTACTAATTCTTCTTCTAGTTTTAGTATTATTATATTTTCTTGTTCACTTTCATGATTTTCAGCTTCTAATAGTAGATTGATGTCTAATAATGATATTATATTACCTCTAAGATTTATAAGTCCTTTTATATAAGCTGGTGCATTAGGCACTTTTGTTATTTCCATAGTATCATTAATGCTTTCAATTTTTTCAGTTTCTACTGCAAATTGTTCGTCTTTTAATTTGAAAATTACAATCTGCATTTTTTCACCTCCAGCCTTTTTTAATTAATAGTAGAGATAGAGCTTTAAAATCCATCTCTACTTTAATTTTATCCTACTACTTTTTTTATTGCTTCTAATACCCTGTCTGGTTGAAAAGGCTTTACTATAAAGTCTTTAGCCCCAGCTTTTATAGCATCCATTACCATGGTTTGTTGTCCCATAGCTGAACACATTATTACTTTTGCATCTGGGTCTATAGATTTTATTTCTTTTACTGCCTCTATTCCATCCATATCAGGCATGGTTATATCCATTGTTACTACATCTGGTTTTTCTTTTTTATAAAGTTCTACAGCTTTTATCCCGTTATTTGCTTCACCTACTACTTCGAAGCCATTTTTTTCTAATATATCTTTTATCATCATTCTCATAAAAGCAGCGTCATCAACAATTAATACTTTAGCCATTTCTTTCCCTCCAAATTACATTACTCCTAATGAATTTAATATTTTTTCTAGTGAACCAGGCATTGGTATATAGTAAAAATGCCCTTTTATTTCTGAATCATCTTCTAAAAATACAGTTTCTATATCCAATACATAGTCATCAAATTGTCCTGATTCTATAAATGTTGTGGACAAAATTGCACCTAGCATGTCATAGGCTACTGCTGGAACTGATGGAATTATAGTTAAATTTGTAAATCTTGCTATTGCATTCATATAGGATGCAGAAACTATATTTCCAAGTTCCTCTATTACAGATTTCCCCAACTCTGATAATTCAGTTTCTCTAGTACCTGTTAATATTTCTATTATATTATTTGCTGTATCTTTTTCAAATACAAACAATATATTTCCTGGAGTATCTCCAAGTACTCTTACAAGTACTCCATAAACTATTTCTTCTTCTCCTATACCATGAAATATTTCATCAAAAGAAACTATATTTATATTTGGAACAGACATATCTATTTTTCTGTTTAATAGTTGAGATAGGGCTGTTGCCGCATTGCCTGTACCTATATTTCCTACTTCTTTTAATGCATCAATTTGTAATGGTGTAAGATTTGAATATGCAGTCATATACATTCCTCCTTAAACTAAAGAGCCAACATCTAGTATAAGAGTTACTAGGCCATCTCCCAATATGGTAGCACCTATGTATTCTTTTAGTCCTTGTAGTGTTTTTCCTAATGGTTTTATTACTATTTCTTGTTGTCCTAATAGTGAATCTACAAGTAATCCAACATTCTTTTCACCTATTTTAACTATTACAATATATTTCTTTTGGCTATTAGATTCTTCTAGATTTAGTCTCTTATTAAGTCTTATAAGAGGTATTACATTTTCGTTATATATTATAACTTCTTTATTATTTGTTTTCTTTACTAGGTCTTCTTTAAAATCTATAACTCTATCTATATATCCTAAGGATATAGCCATAGTTTCTTCTCCTACTTTTACAAGAAGAGCTTGTATTATTTGTAGTGTTAATGGAAGTCTAATTATAAAAGAAGATCCTTTATCATGTTCGCTAATTACTTCTACACTTCCACCAAGAGAGGCTATTTTTGTTTTTACAACATCCATTCCAACCCCTCTACCAGAAATATCTGTTACCTGTTCATTAGTGCTAAAACCTTGCATAAATATAAGATTTCTTATGTCATTATCTGTCATACCTTCTGTACTTATATTCAATCTTTCTGCTTTAGCTTTTATTTTTTCAACATCTATACCTCCACCATCATCTTCAACTTTTATAACAGCTTTTGTACCTTCTTGGTACGCAAGAAGTTTTATTTTACCAACGGGATCTTTTCCTTTTTTTATTCTTTCTTCTGTTGGTTCTATTCCGTGGTCTGCTGCATTTCTTATTAAGTGAATTAACGGTTCTCCTATTTCATCTATAACTGTTCTATCTAGTTCTGTATCCTGTCCCTTTATTATAAGTTCCATTTCTTTATTTAGTTCCACAGAAAGGTCCCTTATAAGTCTTGGGAATCTATTAAATACAATATCTAGTGGCAACATTCTTATCTTCATAACTAAATCTTGTAAGTCTGAAGTGGTTCTTGCTACCTGTTCTAATGTTTCGTTTAACTCTATTGATTTGTAGTTTTGACTTATTTGTTCTAATCTAGTTCTGTGAATAACTAGTTCAGATACCATATTCATAAATTTATCTAATCTTTCTAAGTCTACCCTTACAGATTGATGCTGTTTTTTAAATTGATGCTCTTTTTTGCCTTTAGCCTTAGTTTTTGGCGCATTTTTTACTTCTTCTTTTGTTTTTTCTTTTTTCTCTTGTTTAACCTTTTCTTTTACTTCTATAGCCTTTTCTTCTGCTTTGATTATTTTTTCTCTTTCTTCCTTTACATTTACATTATCGACCATAATGTGTTCAACTTCAGAGATATTTGATAAAATTTCATAAATTTCTTCTTTAGTTCTATTAGAAATATATATTAAATTGATTTCAAATTCAAAGTTCTCACTTTCTATATCCTCTACACTAGGTGTAGATTTTATTATTTCTCCTGCATCTTCTAAGTTTTTAAATATTAAAAAGGCTCTAGCAGATTTTAATAAAGTATTTTCACTTAATATAACTTTTATTGCATAGGAGTCAAAGCCTCTATCCTGTGCTTGTTTTATTACATTTATGTCATATTCATTTAAGTCTAAATCTAATTGAGAACTCTCACTGCTTTCTTCTAATTCATGAATTACAACTTGTTCAACTTCAGAAATACCTGATAAAATCTTAAGAACTTCTTGTTCTTGTTTTTTAGAAATATACACTAAATTGATTTCAAATTCAAAGTTCTCACTTTCTATATCCTCTGTACTAGGGTCAGATTTAACTATTTCCCCTACATCTTCTAAATTTTTAAATATTAGAAAGGCTCTAGCAGATTTCAATAAAGTATTTTCACTTAGCATAACTTTTATAGTATAGGCATTATATCCCTTACTTTTTGCCTGTTTTATTACATCTTTATCATATTCATTTAATTTAAAATCTGAATTTGATGCTATTTCTCCTTTTGGCTCCTGTTTTTTAGTTTCTTCTATATTTTTTTCTTTTATATCTTCTTTTCCACTACTATTTTTTATATCTTGTAGTTCAGATATTATACCTTCTATGGAAATTTCCTCATCTACATCATCTTCAATGTTATTTACCATTTGTTCTAGAGTATCTAAGCATTTAAACAGAACTGTTACAACATTTTCTGTTACTTTTAGCTCACCATCTCTAAACTCTGATAATACATCTTCCATTTTATGAGTTAATTCAGCTATCTCATTAAATCCCATAGTAGCTGACATTCCCTTTATGGTGTGAGCAACTCTAAAGATTTCATTTAATTTATCTGAATCCTCAGGATCCTGCTCTAATTCAAGTAAGGAGTCATTTAAAGTTTGAAGGTTTTCCATAGCCTCTTCTAAAAACATTGACATATATTGAGACGTATCCATAAGCTTACCTCCTTATGCTTTCTTATATATAAAAGTGGAGGCTTTATCAAAACCGAAATTTTTATAATTGTAAATACTTTCAGTAGCACCTACAAAAAGCAATCCACCTTTTTTTAAGGACTCATTAAACTTTTCATATATTTTGTCCTTTATATCTTGATTAAAGTATATAACTACATTTCTACATACTATTAAATCAAAATTTTTTTCATAGTTGTCCAAAATTAAATCATGTTTTTTAAAGTTTACCATTCCCTTTATTTTATCGTCAATAAAATAAAATTCTCCATGCTTTTTAAAATATTTATCTAATCTATCTTTTTTTACATTTTTTATATCATTTTCTGTATAGAAGCCCTGCTTTGCTCTTTCCAATATTTTTTCATCTAGATCTGTAGCAAGAATTGTATGTCTACCTGAAGGTGCTAATTCATCCAGTAATATTCCTAGTGAATAGGCTTCTGCTCCAATAGAGCAGGCTGCACTCCATATCTTTAAATTTTTGTTTTCAGGAAGTAGCTCAGTTTTAATTTTTCCTTTTAAGTCTTCAAACATTTCAGGATTTCTAAAAAACTCTGTTACATTTATAGTAATAAAATCTAAAAACTTTTGTCTTTGTTCTTTATCTTTTTTTAATATATCTATATATTCATCTACACTTTTTGCACCTACTCTAGACATAAGACTTAGAAGTCTTCTATGTAACTGATTTTCTTTGTACGCATGAAGATTTATTCTAAATTCTTTATACACCCAATCCTTAAATCTTTCTAAATCCATATCCCTCTCCACTTCCCTTTACTATTTTTATTATGGCATCTGAAATTTCCTGTATTGGCAATACAATATCTACCTTGCCTGTTTCAAATGTTGCTTTAGGCATTCCATATATTGTACAGGTAGCTTCATCTTCAGATATGGTTATTCCTCCATTTTTCTTTACTTCTACTGTACCTTCTGCGCCATCTCGTCCCATGCCTGTTAGTACTATGCTTAATAATTTGTCCTTATAAACTTTTGCAACGGAAAAGAAAAGCTTGTCTACTGCAGGTCTTACTCCCCATATAGGATCTTCTTTGTTTAGAGATATTCTGTTTCCATTTACCTCCATGTGAAATCCTCCTGGGGCAATATATACTACATTTTCTCTTATTATTTCTCCTTCAGTTGCTTCTAATACCTTTAAATTACTATTACGATCTAACCTCTCTGCAAAAGCTTTTGTAAAGGTTGCAGGCATATGCTGTACTACAAATACAGGCACCCCCAAGTCCTTGGGAAGTTTTGTTATTACTTCATAAAGTGCCTTTGGGCCTCCTGTTGATGCACCTATAGCTACAGCTTCTATTTTTTTATTTCTTATATTATTTTTAAATACTGTTTGTTTATCTTCTTTTTTATTCTCTTTTCTAGCTTCCATAAGTTTTTTGCTATGATTTTTAATGTCCTCTTGTGAACATCCAAATTCACATTTTTTATAGGCTAAATTTATTTTAGTTATTAAATCATCCTTTACTTTATCAATATCCAATGATATTGCACCAGAAGGCTTAGGTAAAAAGTCAAAAGCTCCATTTCCAAGGCACTCCATAGTTAATTCTGAGGATTTTTTAGAAAAACTGCTAAGTACTATTACTGGTATATTATTTTTTTTATTCTGCAACTCCTTTAATGCTTCCATACCATCCATAACAGGCATTTCCACATCCAATGTTATTACATCTGGTGTTAGTGCATCTACTTTATCTATTAAATCCTTGCCATTTCTTGCTGTTGCTATTACTTCCATATTACTTTGTGAATTTATCATATCTGATATTATTTTTCTCATTAAAGCTGAATCATCTACTACTAACACTTTTATTTTTTTCACCGTATATCAACTCCATTATATTTCTTTTATACCCACTCCTACAGTTTTTATTTGGACAACACCATTTGATGTATCCAGTATCATGGTTCTTCCTTTGTTTCCACCAACTTCTTCTGCTAATATTGGTATAGATAATTCATTTAGTTTCTTTTTTACAGATTCTATATTCCTTCTTCCAATGTCCATTATCATACTTTTGTCTGAGAAGTTAAACATAGAAGCTCCACCAGAAATTTTAGCCTTTAGATTTCTAACATTAGCTCCTTTTTCTTTCATTTTATCTATTAATATAGGTATTCCTAAATCAGCAAATTTTAATGGATTAGTTACATTTTTAAATTGAGTACTATCTGGAAGCATTATGTGTAAAAGTCCTCCTATGCCATTAATTTTATCATATAATGCTATACCTATACAGGAGCCAAGTCCTACTGTAATTATCTTATCTGGGGACTTTGCCACATTTAGGTCTGCAATCCCCACCCTATATTCTTTAACTTCCATAGTATGCACCTTTCACAAATATATTTTTATTCTTTATTGATAATTTCTTTTTCTTCTTCTGTTAATATAGTACCTAAATTTAAAAATATTATAATTTTGTCTTCTTCTTTTATTAATCCCTTTATATACCTTTTAGAAATACCGGCAACTATTTCTGGTGGTGCTTCAATATTATCTATATTTATATCTTTTACTTCTGATACTATATCCACTAATATACCTATTTTACCTGTCTTTTCTTTTGCAACTATTATTTTTCTATCACTGTCATTATAAATTTGAGTTTTTGGTATATTAAACTTTTTTGACAAACAAATTATTGGAAGTATATTTCCTTCATAGTTTATAACACCTTCTACAAAATCTGGAGAATCTGGTACTCTCGTTGGTTCTTCAAAACCTAATATTCTTTCTATTTCCATTATGTCTGTAGCATAAAATTCATTATTTATGCCAAATATTAATATCTTTTTTTCCCTATTTGCCATCAGTGTTCCTCCTATAATAATAATTTATCTACTACTATATCTCCGTGTTTATCAAGATACGCATGTATATCTCTACTTGGAGTTTCTAATAAATATTCTTTAGTGCCTACTTTAAAAATTGTATTTTGATAAGCCTCATCTGCCCAAATTTCTCCTTTTTCTCCTACAATAAGATTTGTGGTTACTCCACTAATGCTTCCTACAACTCTACATTTTATTTCTTTTTTGGCTTCTATTTGTCCTCCCCTAGCTAATGCCCTCTCCTTAGTAAAATAAACTGAGTTATTTGCTATTATTCTAGATATATATTCTCCCTTTCCCGTTATATAAACATTTCCTGAACTGGATATATTTGAATCTTGGCAATAATCTATAACTACGTCTACTGGTATAGCTAATTCTTTTTCAAGTTTACCTACCCTATCCTCTAAAAGTTCTATTATGTCCTCTAATTCTCTATAATTTTTTATATTAAGAGGTGCTAATCCTATCAGTTTATTCTTTATTGCTGATATTATTGCTGATTCCGCTTTATCTTTTCCACAAACAGTTATATCTCTTATAATTATTAAACAAATTCTAGGTAAAGCTTTATATTTGCGTTCCATTAGTATTCTTATTATTTCACCATCTTTTTTGTCTTTTCCATATAAATCTACTCTTTTTACTTCTCTTACAGATTCCATAATTTCTTTTAACATGTTTATAAGTGCATTTGAATTGTCAATGGCTTTTATTTTAGTAACATCTTGTCCTCCACCTAATATATTTGAAGATAATATACTTCCCTTAATGGTTATATTGCCTTTCCCATCTATTTTAGCCCTTTCTACATTTTTGTTTATGGTTATGGAGTTTCCTGCATTAACTTCCATACCCTCTTTTACATTTCCATGTACTAAAACATCTCCAATAAATTCAATATTACCTGTAGTCAAATCTACATCAGATCTTACTTCGTACATTCTGTACACATAAAAGGCATTATTTTTTTCATAAGGTTTTCCTTCAATAGTTGCAATAATTTTTTCTCCTTTTAATTCACAACCACTTCCTGCTCTTATTCTAATTTTTTTACCAAGTTTGTGTTTTAAAATTTTTCCCCTTACATCTATGCCATCTCTTCCTGTTTTTGATGTATGCCTTATAGCAAGTACATCTCCTTTTTTTACTGCTTCCACTGTACCTATGCTCTTAAAGTCTATGTTTCCCATAGCATCCTGCTCTGGTTTTTTTTCTCTTCCATCCACATTAAACTTGTACTCTATTACATCATCTTTTTCATTTATAGGTCTTGCTCCTTTTGCAATTAACATATTAGTACAACTTTTTTCTATGGCTTTTTGCACATTTTCTTCTATTATACCACATATTATTCCAGCTTTGGACAATTGCTCTTTTATTTCCTCAGGTGTATACTTAGGTGGCATTTTAGAATACTTTAATACTTTTTCTAGTTTTAATTGATTTCCCTCTTTTGATTCCTTTAATTCATAAATTCTTTCTGGCTTATAGGTAATGGATATATATGCTTCTATATTGTCTTTACTAGTGGATATATCTATTTTTCTTGAAGCAACTTGATCATACAAAGAAACTTCTATGTCAGATTCTTCATATACGTCTGCTCTTTTTACAATTTCATTTCCATCTACTTTTACAGATATATAGTCTGTATCATCCCCTATAATAATAGTTGCAGGTTTTCCATTATTTTTAGGGTTTTTTACAATTATCTTTCCATCTTGAATTTTAATTGTGCCGTCATTTTCATTTTTTACACCTTCATTTGTTTCATACTCTTCTACATTTTCTACTTCTTTTTCTTTTATAATTTCTTTCTCTTTTAGGTCTTTTTCCTTTGCTGGAAAAGCTTCTATAGCTACTTTTTTTATAAATAATCCATTTTTCTTTTCTACTATTTCATAATCTAATTCCTCTTCTTTTACATTAAATAATTTACATGCATCTCCTATACATTTTTCTAAAGATGAACCTACAAATTTAGTTTTAGTTTTCATAAAATCCCCCCATGACATCAATATAAGAAATCATTATTTTTTAGTATTTATATAATTATCTATTCTTTCATTATATTTATTCATAATAGCTACAATAAAAGAATTTTGTGACGATTTGAAGTTTATTTTGTCTACATTTTTTACTGGTAAAACATCAAAAGGAGTACTGGATATAAATATTCCATCTACTTCTTTTAATTCTTTATAGTTTACATACTTTTCTACTACAGATATATTTAACTCATTACATATATCCAAAACCTGTTTTCTAGTTATTCCAGGTAATACAGCTTTAGATGGAGTTGTTATAAGTTTATCTCCCTTTACCATAAATACATTGGATTTGCTTCCTTCTGTTATGAATCCATTTCTATCTACTAATATAGCTTCAAATATACCTTTATCTTTTATAAATTTATCTAAATCCTTTCTAAATTCCTGATTTAAAACCTTTGCATTAGGATTTTCTCTTTCTTTATTGTATAACGCAGTGGATACTCCCTCTTTAAAATCTTCTTCAGATGGAAATGTTATTCCTTCAAAATAACATATAAAATCCTTATTTTCAAAATTTAAAAGAAATTTTAAACTTCCCTGTTCTACTTGATTTTTTTCTATTAATTTTTTTATAGATTCTTCTATAAAACTTTCCTCTAACCATATTTCTAAATTAGTCAGTTTAGAAGTGCTCTTAAGTCTTTTTATATGATCTTCTAATAATAAAGGCACCCCTCTTTCAACTTTCAACACCTCATAAATGGTATTGCGTCCTTTTATTATATTATCGTCAAATTCTCTTAAATTCTTGATATTATTATTAAGAATATAGTATTTTCCAAACATAATTATAAAAAACCTCCCCCTTTGGTTAATGAATAACCTTTTTTAATGAACACTAACAATGAATAGTGAATAATTTTGGATAGCTTTTCTCCACTTTGCTAGATTTTACAATTGACAGAGGACAGAGGACAATGATTGATAACTTTTCTCCACTATTGTTACGAAAAGTTTTTAATTTTATAAGATCTTTGGGTTTAGTTAAAACTAAACCTTTATATATTAGATAAATCTAAGATATCTTCGATGTTCAGCTTTGCTGAACGAGTTTTTTATGCTACAACTATCTTTAACAAATAAAATTAAATTAAAACTTTCACTGTCCTCTGTCAATTGTCCTATGTCCTCTAAGAAACGTTAACACTTTTTCCTACTTCCATTTTAATCTTTTTATATTTTCGTGTTCTTTTTTAAAATTTATTAAATATGGATTGCCTACTGTTCTAAATAGAGGTAAATCTGCTAGAGAGTCTGAGAACATGTAGGATTTTTCAAAGTCCACATCTATACCCTCTTCTTTTAAATATTGCTTAAGTCTTATTACCTTTTCTACTCCTTTGCAGTTTTCTCCATAGATTTTTCCAGTGTACTTTCCATCTCTTACTTCGAATCTTGTTCCTATTATTTTATCTACCTCATTTATATTATATAATTCTTTTAGATAAAATTCA
>Ga0307456_100016_pt1 | contig 12267 bp, 9 predicted proteins | sample GoafecGrGen6Rep3_FD_203831 | JGI IMG/M metagenome (GOLD analysis project Ga0307456, IMG submission 203831) | Metatranscriptome of enriched fungal communities from goat fecal pellet, Isla Vista, California, United States - Reed Canary Grass... ...
CTGTGCTTTTCTTAGATTCTCCATGACTCCTAAGATTTCATCTTCGTTGCTTTTCTTTATGATAATGATGAATTCGTCTCCGGCAAAACGAAGAATCACAGACCGCTCAGGCTTGCAGGCAAGCAGAATCTGTGCCATGGCCTTCAGGGCATCATCTCCTACGGAGTGACCATAGGTGTCGTTGATTTGCTTGAAGTCATCCACGTCTATCATGATACCACCAAGCACAGATTTTGTATGCTTGGAAGCGGCTTCAAACTGATAATCCAGATAAGCTCTGTTGTAGAGGCCGGTCAAAGGATCCAGATAAGAAAACTCGTTTTGTAATGCCATGTAGATGGCGGTGATTCCGATGGAAAGAGAAATCCAGATCAAGGACAGGCCATATACACAAGCCTGGATGGTACAACCAAAGAGAATCGGTCCCATCATCAAGTACATCGGGAAGAAACGTACCTTCCCGTAGCGTTGTTCGAACCGGATCTTCGTGAACACACTGTATATTAGATACAATAAATCCACTATGTAATAGCCATAATTCAGCGGAAGCCTGTGATAGACATTGCTTGCATCAATATAAAAGATGAGGGGATACACTACGTTTACCAGAGCTATGATGACTAAAAGAATAGCCGGTATAAACACGTAGGTATACATTTTTTTGATACGATCCAAACTGCGATAGAATTTGTAATCACAGTACAGGCACCAGGAAGCAACGAAAATAGGATTGGAAATAAAACAGAACGTGTTGGCAGCCATATTGACAAACATCGGAAGTGCGCCGGGCTTTCCGTCATAATAAAAGGCAAAAAAATCCACCGCGCAACTGATCATGGTCAAGATGGCTATTTTAGAAAATAGTTGTAGTTCAAAACTCCTGCCGCTTCTTCTGACGCGACTACTGATTAGCATACAAAGCAACAACACAAAGCCGGTAAGGTCATTGGCTGCTACAGCTACTAGATTCATGTGGGCCCCTCACTTGGTACGACATTGATACTTTTATTATACCATTTTCTGCCTAGAATTAATCCTTTATTTATAGAAGTTAAATTTGAGGGAATTTCTATAAAAAATTTCTTAAAAAACAGATAGCTTCGTATAACTTTACTAAATTGTATGGTATAGTCAGTTTAGCATTTGTTTAGATTGCTAAAAAATCTGAAATTCTTCAGTCATCAACGTATCATCTGGTTGAGACATAATTCCTTAAAAATAAAACTAAATGATAGATTCAGTGACATAGTATGGAGGGACACTATGGACGAGAAGAGTAGAAAGACATCATTGAAAGTAATGATGATTGGTTTGGTTGCCGCATCTCTAGTGGTAGTCGGGTTAGCCGCGACTATTGTGGGTGCCACCAATCTAAGACGAGGCATGGAAGATGAAGTGGAAACAGGCGTCATGGCAGCTTGTATTTCTTACGCTCAGGTTTTGAATTATACCAGAGAACACATCGATAAAGATGCGACTTTGGAAGCAGATATGTCTAAAGAAACAGGATATGACTATACCTTCTTTTTAGGAGATACCAGAGAACGTTCCAGTATTCCTGGGGTGGTAGGCACCAAAGCCGGTGATGCAGTGATTCAGCACGTTATCAATGGCAAACAGGCTTATCAGGCGCAAAACGTCGTAATCAATGGAGAAAAGTACTATGTAGCCTACGAACCACTAGAAGATGAAAACGGCGTTTATGGTATGGCTTTTGTAGGTAAGAAAAAAGTAGAAATTACGGCTTATATCAGCAAGAGAGTTGCATGGACCGTGACAATTGCCTTTGCCATCGTAATTGCTTTTACCACATTGGCAGTACTTTATGTACTGAAAATCGTGGAGGCAATCGATGAAAATGTGAGAGCGGTTCGCCAAATGGCCACCGGTGATTTGGACATTCACTTATCGGAAAAGGTAACCGGCAGGACGGATGAACTTGGAGAAATGTCAAAAGCCCTATTTAATATGGCTGAAAAAGTAAGAAGCGTAATTGGAAATGCACGATTATCATCTAGAGAAGTAGATGATTCTGCCGGATATCTATCCGATACTGCAGCGTCTATTACCGAAACTGCGGAAAACGTTACCATGGCAGTTGGTCAGGTAGCAACCGGTGCTTCCAGCCAGGCGGACTCTTTACAGAATGCGGTAGAATGCGTTACAGAAATCAATGATGCAGTGCAGATGATTACAGATAATGCAGAAGAAATGCAGAAACTTGCTGACTCCATGCAAGAAAATTCCACCATGAGCCAGGAGAAACTGACAGAACTTCGTACATCCACCAGAGAAAGTATTAAGGCCATCGAAGGCATCGTAGAACTAATCGGCAATACAAATACAGCGGTAACTACCATTAGCGAGGCAGTTTCCATTATCGACGCCATCGCTGCACAGACAAACCTTCTTTCTCTGAACGCCAGCATTGAAGCGGCCAGAGCCGGGGAAGCAGGCAAAGGCTTTGCGGTAGTAGCTGACGAAATCAGACAACTTGCAGATCAGTCCGCAGAGGCAGCACAGAATATCCAGCAGGCCATGAAGGGGCTTTCTGCAGACTCCAATAAGACCATGGAAGAGGCCGGCAGCGTACAGGAGACCATGAGTAACCAGCGCTCTACCATCCATAGAACCATCGAACAGGTAGATAGTCTGATTACAGATATCAATAAGTCCATCGCCCTTACAAAGGATATTGTAGAGAATGTGGACAAAACAGAAAAAGCAAGTATGGTGATCTCCGATACCATCACCAATCTTTCTTCTATATCGGAAGAAAACGCTGCTAGTTCCGAAGAAACCAGAGCTTCCATGCAGAATCTTTCCGATACCATGACCAAGCTCTTGGAACGAGCTACGGGACTCAATAGTATCGCTGATGATTTAGAGCAAGAAATGGCGTTCTTCGTATAGAGAACGTTTCAGAGAAAGGCCGGTGCGTAGGTGCCTACGCATCGGTTTTTTTGAAGAAATTTCGGAGAACACATTGCAAAAGAAATGCCCCTATGGTAGAATTAAACTTGCAATGACAAAAAAATAACAATCTTTTCCAAACGCCGTAAATACGCGGTTTGGACGGGTTGTCAAGATGGTCATATAAATAAGGAGGATTTCAAAAAATGGCAGGTAAAGTAGTTTTAGCTGGTGCATGTCGTACAGCAATCGGTAAGATGGGCGGAGCTCTTTCCACAGTTCCGGCAACCGAACTTGGTTCCATCGTTATCAAAGAAGCATTAAACAGAGCAGGTGTTAAGCCAGAGCAGGTTGATCACGTATACATGGGTTGTGTAATCCAGGCTGGTCAGGGTCAGAACGTAGCTCGTCAGGCTTCCATCAAAGCAGGTCTTCCTGTAGAAGTTCCTGCAGTTACCGTAAACGTAGTATGTGGTTCCGGTTTGAACTGTGTCAATATGGCAGCTCAGATGATCAAAGCTGGTGATGCTGATATCGTAGTAGCAGGTGGTATGGAAAATATGTCCCTTGCACCATACGCAGCTATGAATGCTCGTTTTGGTTATCGTATGAATAATGGTACCCTGGTAGATACCATGGTAAATGATGCATTATGGGATGCTTTCAATCACTATCACATGATGATTACAGCAGAGAACGTAGCAGAACAGTGGCACTTAACTCGTGAAGAGCTGGATGCTTTCGCAGCAGAAAGCCAGCAGAAATGCGAGAAAGCTATGGCTGAAGGCAAATTCAAAGATGAAATCGTTCCTGTTGAAGTAAAAACCAAAAAACAGACAATCGTAGTAGATACAGATGAAGGTCCTCGTCCTGGTACAACAGCAGAGAGCCTTTCCGCTCTGAAATGCTGCTCCGGTAAGAAAGAAGGCGGCGTAGTTACCGCTGGTAATGCTTCCGGTATCAATGATGGTGCAGCAGCAGTTGTCGTTATGAGCGAAGAAAAAGCAAAAGAGCTTGGTGTAAAACCTATGGCTACTTTCGTAGCTGGTGCACTTGGCGGTGTAGATCCTTCTATCATGGGTGTAGGCCCTGTAGCAGCTACAAAGAAAGTTATGGCAAAAGCTGGCCTTACAGTAGCTGATATGGACTTAATCGAAGCAAACGAAGCATTCGCAGCACAGTCTGTTGCAGTAGCAAAAGAACTTGGCTTCGATCCTGCTAAGTTAAATGTAAATGGTGGCGCAATTGCACTTGGACATCCTGTTGGAGCAAGTGGTTGCCGTATCCTTGTTACTCTGCTTCACGAGATGCAGAGAAGAGATGCAAAGAAAGGTCTTGCTACCCTTTGCATCGGCGGTGGTATGGGTTGTGCTACTATCGTTGAAAGAGACTAATCTAGTACATCTTTTATAGAAATGACCGAGGGCATTTATGCTCTCGGGATTTTCTGCGTTTATATTGTTAAAATTTTATCGGAAACGATTTTGCAAAATCTGGTTTCCGGATAATTCAAATAGGAGAAAGATATGAGCTTTGTTTTATACGAACAGGACGGCGCAGTAGGCGTTGTCACAATTAACAAACCACAGTCTTTGAACGCATTGGATTCTGCAGTTCTGGACGACTTAAAAGCAGCTATCGATGGTGTAGATCTTGATGCAGTTAGATGCCTGATCATCACTGGCGCAGGTGAGAAATCCTTCGTAGCCGGTGCAGACATCAGCGAAATGAGCGGTCTTACCAAAGCAGAAGGCGAAGCATTTGGTAAGAAAGGTAATGACATCTTCCGTCAGATCGAAACTCTTCCAATCCCTGTTATTGCTGCTGTAAACGGCTTTGCACTTGGCGGTGGTTGCGAACTTTCCATGAGCTGTGATTTCAGAATTTGCTCTGACAATGCAGTATTTGGTCAGCCTGAAGTAGGCCTTGGCATTACACCTGGTTTTGGTGGTACTCAGAGACTTGCTCGTCTGGTTGGACCTGGCATGGCAAAACAGATGATTTTCGGCGCTCGTAATATCAAAGCTGACGAAGCATACAGAATCGGTCTTGTAAACCAGGTAGTTCCTCAGGAAGAACTGATGGCAACTGCAAAGAAGATTGCAGGTGGTATCGCTATGAACGCACCTATCGCAGTTCGCAACTGCAAGAAAGCAATCAATGATGGTCTTGACCTGGATATGGATAAAGCAATCGAATTAGAAGAGAAACTCTTTGGTGATTGCTTCGAAACCCACGACCAGAAAGAAGGCATGGGTGCATTCCTTGAAAAACGTAAAGAGAAAAACTTTACAAACAACTAAACTAAGCGAATAACCCTTATGTAAAGGGAAGAAAAGGAGATAAATATGAAAGTAGCAGTTATTGGTGCAGGTACTATGGGACAGGGCATTGCAAAAGCATTTGCTCTTGTAGATGGATACGAAGTAGCTCTTTGCGATATCAAAAAAGAGTTCGCTGAAGGCGGCAAAGACAAAATTGCAAAAGGTTATGCAAGATTAGTAGAAAAAGGCAAAATGGAGCAGTCTAAAGTAGACGCTATCCTTGCTAAAATCACTCCAGGTCTGAAAGAAGACCTTTGTGCTGATGTTGACTTAGTAGTAGAAGCAGCATTCGAAAACATGGATGTAAAGAAAACCACATTCGCAGAATTAGACAAAATCTGCAAACCTGAATGTATCTTTGCTTCCAACACTTCTTCTCTTTCTATCACAGAGATTGGCAACGGTCTTACCCGTCCTATGATTGGTATGCACTTCTTCAATCCTGCAGACAGAATGAAACTTGTAGAAGTTATCGCAGGTGTAAACACTCCTGCAGAAACTGTAGAAAAGATTAAGAAAATTTCCGAAGAAATCGGCAAAACTCCTGTACAGGTAAATGAAGCAGCAGGCTTCGTAGTAAACCGTATACTGATTCCTATGATCAATGAAGCAGCATTCATCAAGATGGAAGGTGTATCTGATATCGCTGGTATCGATGCAGCTATGAAACTTGGTGCAAATCATCCAATGGGACCTCTTGAACTGGGCGACTTCATTGGCCTTGATATCTGTCTTGCAATCATGGATGTACTTTACAATGAGACAGGCGACAGCAAATATCGTGCTTGCCCTCTGATCCGTAAGATGGTACGTGGTGGTAACCTGGGTAGAAAGACCGGCAAAGGTTTCTACAACTATGCAGATGGTGCACAGGTACCGGTAGACAAACAGTAATACAGCAAACAAAGCCTATGGCTTTTAGTTTATTTTAGGAGGTAACATAAGTGGACTTTCAGTTAAGTAAAGAACATGAAATGGCGAGACAGCTTTTCAAGAACTTCGCCGAAACAGAAGTAAAACCTCTGGCTCAGGAAATTGACGAGACAGAGAGATTCCCTAGAGAAACTGTAGAGAAAATGCAGAAATATGGTTTCATGGGTATCGCTGTACCAAAGGAATACGGCGGACAGGGTTGCGACCCTCTTACCTATGTAATGTGTGTAGAAGAATTATCCAAAGTTTGTGGTACTACAGGCGTTATTGTATCTGCACACTCTTCTCTTTGCTGCGATCCTATTCTGCACTATGGTACAGAAGAGCAGAAACAGAAATTCTTAGTACCCCTTGCAAAAGGTGAAAAACTTGGTGCATTCGGTCTTACCGAGCCAGGTGCCGGTACAGATGCTCAGGGACAGCAGACCAAAGCTGTATTAGACGGCGATGAGTACGTATTAAACGGAAGCAAATGCTTCATCACCAACGGTAAAGAAGCTGATATCTATATCATCTTCGCTGTAACAGATGTTGTTACAGACGCTAAGGGCCGTTCCAAAAAGATTATCTCTGCTTTCATCGTAGAGAAAGGAACTCCTGGCTTCACCTTCGGTACCAAAGAAAACAAGATGGGTATCCGTGGTTCAGCTACATACGAACTGATCTTCACAGATTGCCGTATTCCAAAAGAAAACTTACTTGGTAAGTTAGGCGAAGGCTTCAAGATTGCTATGCACACTTTGGATGGTGGTCGTATCGGTATCGCAGCTCAGGCACTTGGTATCGCAGAAGGCGCTCTTGACCTGACAATCAACTACACCAAAGAAAGAAAACAGTTTGGTAAATCCATCGCTATGCAGCAGAACACTCAGTTCCAGATTGCAAACATGGCTACCAGAGTAGAAGCTGCAAAACTTCTTGTTTATGAAGCAGCAATGGCGAAAGCAAACCAGAAAGTTTACACTGTTGAAGCTGCTAAAGCTAAATTATTCGCTGCTGAGACTGCTATGGCTGTTACTACAGAATGCGTACAGTTACACGGTGGTTACGGTTACATCAAAGAATACGATGTAGAGCGTATGATGCGTGATGCAAAGATTACCGAAATCTACGAAGGTACATCCGAAGTACAGAGAATGGTAATTGCAGGCGCACTGCTTAAATAAGAAGAACAGAAAGGATAAAATACAATGAAGATTGTTGTTTGTATAAAACAGGTACCTGATACAGCAGGTGAAGTAAAATTCAAACCAGACGGATCTTTGGATCGTGCAGCTATGAAAACCATCATGAACCACGATGACAAAGCAGGTTTGGAAGCTGCTCTGAGATTAAAAGAGCAGTACGGCGCAGAAGTTACAGTTCTGACCATGGGTCTTCCTAAGGCAGAAGATGTACTTCGTGAAGCTATGGCTATGGGCGCTGACAAAGCAATTCTTGTAACTGATCGTGTGCTTGGTGGTGCTGATACTTGGGCTACCTCCACTACACTTGCCGGTGCACTTCGTAACTTAGAGTATGACCTTATCATCACAGGCCGTCAGGCTATCGATGGTGATACTGCACAGGTTGGTCCTCAGATTTCCGAACACCTTGGCATTCCTGTAATCAGCTATGCTCAGAAAATCGAAGTGGAAGGCGACAGTGTTGTAGTAGAGCGTCAGTTCGAAGACAGATATCACGTAGTAAGAGCAAAAATGCCTTGCCTTATCACAGCACTTGCTGAATTAAACGAGCCTCGTTACATGACTCCGGGTGGAATCTTTGATGCATATCAGAAAGAAATCACCGTTTGGGGCCGTGCAGACCTTAAGGATGTATTGGATTCCGACCTTGGTCTTGCAGGTTCTCCTACTAAGATCGCAAAAGCATCTGACAAAGTTCGTAAAGGTGCTGGTACAAAAGTTGCAGATCTTGGTGCAGCAGAAGCAGCAGATTACATTACAAACGTACTGAAAGAGAAATTCGTTATCTAATCAGTGCAAAGTAAAGAAGAATAAGGAGGCTCATAATGGGTTTAGAAGAATATAAGGGCGTTTATGTCTTCGCTCAGCAGGTAGACAACAAGATTTCCACAATCTCTTTCGAACTGCTTGGCAAAGCAAAAGACCTTGCAAAAGATTTAAATACTGAAGTAACCGCAATGCTTATCGGTAAAGATGTAAAATCCTTAGCTGATCAGCTTGCTGAATATGGTGCAGATAAAGTTATCGTTGTAGATGATCCGGAATGCGAAATCTACAGAACAGAGCCATATGCTCACGCAATCTGCAGCATTATCGACAAATTCAAACCGGAAATCGTACTGTTCGGTGCTACAGCAATCGGTCGTGACCTTGCTCCTCGTTGCTCCGCTAGAGTACATACAGGTTTAACAGCAGACTGTACTGTACTGGAAATCGGTGATTTCCCTCTGAATCCTATGCCAAATCAGGAACAGAAACACAACCAGTTACTGATGACTCGTCCTGCATTCGGTGGTAACACAATCGCTACTATCGCTTGCCCTGACAATCGTCCTCAGATGGCTACAGTTCGTCCTGGTGTTATGCAGAAGATTGACAAGATTGCCGGTGCAAAAGCAGAAGTAATCGAGTTCAATCCTGGATTCACAAAGAACAACTGCTACGTAGACGTAGAAAAAGTTGTAAATCTTGTAAGTGATACAGTAGACATCAGCGCTGCTAAGATCCTTGTATCCGGTGGTCGTGGAGTTGGCTCCAAAGAAAACTTCCAGATGCTTCAGGACCTTGCTGATGTACTTGGTGGTGAAGTTGCAAGCTCTCGTGCTGCAGTAGATGCAGGCTGGACCAGCAAAGACCAGCAGGTAGGACAGACAGGTAAGACTGTTCGTCCTCACGTATACTTCGCAGTAGGCATCTCTGGTGCTATCCAGCACGTTGCAGGTATGGAAGAATCCGATATCATCATTGCTATCAACAAAGATGCTTCCGCACCTATCTTCGATGTCGCTGATTACGGTATCGTAGGTGACCTTACCAAGATCCTTCCACTTCTCACTGAGAAAGTGAAAAAAGCTCTTGAAGAAAAAGGACAGACCGCATAATTCATGCATTTTAGGCCTCGGCTTTTGCCGAGGCCTTTTTCTTTTCTTGAAGCAAGCCCACGATTGTCATAAAATGAAATGTATGAGTGAGAAGAAAAAAGAAGATAAAACAGAGATGACTACAACAAAAATGGTAACTGACGAAATGGACATCCCAAATGACATGGTAGAACGGGAAGACGAGTTAGCTCCGGAAGACAAAACAGGGGAATCTAGCGAAAGTATTCCGGCACCAGTTCAGCAGAAGCGTCACATCAGGTACATCCTTCTAATCATATTCCTGGCGGGCCTGGGATTATTCCTTTACCTGCATCATCTGGAAAATAAGGATAAGCTGACTTGTGTGAAAGCTATGGGCAAGTTTACTACGGATTTCATTGAGTGCATTGGTCCTTTGGAGACAGAGGTTGGATTCCGTGAGATTTGGAATCAAGAGGTAAATGGTAATTGTCAGATTGACTATAGCTTGAACGTCACCGGCGTCACCATAGATCAGGATTCTGTTACGGAGGAGTTGAAGGATGCTTTATCCCAGGATGCGGAGAAAGAACTTTTGATGAATCTTGTGACCTACATCAAGGATACTACCATTGGTTTGGATGGAACTGTTCGTCGTGATGTGGAGAAGCAGAAATTGAGTGCTACGGTTAGCGCCAGCGTTATGAACAGGGAACTGGCAGATGCACAGATGTATGCAGATGCGCAGAATACCTACTTCCAGATTCCTTTCTTTATGGAAGATATGGTGGCTACAAAACACGAAGGCATCTCTGCACAGTGGGATCCTTTTTATACGTTGCTGATTCCGGACGATAACCCTATTGAGTATGTCCTGACCCATACAAAGGAACTGACAGAGTGCTATAATACCGCGGTGGTTACAAATCTGAATGTAAGACGCGAAGTGCCTATGGAGGAGAATCAGCAGACCACTTGCGATGACTATGATGTAGTACTTCGATGTGAGCCTCTGATGGATTCTTTCCCGGTTCCTTTGCCGGAGGAAATGCATCTTTTGATTTCCTTAGATGCGAAGGATAAGATTCGCTATATGGAATCCGTGGAACCTGTGCAGGTATATGGACAGATGATTCGTTTTCAGATGAGCTTTATGGGAGATGAAGTTCCTATGAAATCCATGAGTATTACCATGCATAAGGAAAAGGATGACGATAGGAATCAGTCTGTTGACTTATCCGGAACCATGGGATTTATGCGGGATGGACTGGGGTATTTGGCTGATTTAGAGGTGGTCACACCGGACCATGATTATACCTTGGCCTATGAAGGATATATTGCAGAGCATGAAAAGGCCAAAAGCATGAATATCATGATTAGGGACTGCCGCGTTTCCATTGATGGTCGAAAATTGGGAAAAATAACAGGTAGTTATGAAATAAAGGGCGGAGAAGAGCCTATTTCTATGCCGCAGGATTTCTTGCAGATTGATGAGATGGATGAGGAGCAGGAAGTGACCCTACATAAAGCATGGCTACAGAATCTTGGCTTAGAGGTAGAGAAATACGTAAATGCCTTTGATTATCTCCAAAGCTTCTCGCTTTTTAAGTAAGTGCTTCTTGGGTTCCTGCCGATGGAACGACTTGATATATTGTAAAAGGAATTGAATTGTATTATGAGGGATGAGACAAAACGTAAAAATGAAATACTGCGACAGAAGCTTTTTCGCATGGTGTCGGTAGGTGTGGTAGATGAGCCGTTAAACAGGGCATACGATGTGATTTCCACTGTGGCCCTGGTTGTAAACCTGCTGGCCGCATTCTTGAATACCTTTGACTATCTGGCGACTTCCTACAGGCCGATTTTTGCGAATATTGAAGCAGTCACGGTGGCTTTTTTTGCCATTGATTATGTGCTTCGTATGTATACAGCCAAGTATCTGTATCCGAGCAAGTCAGAGTCTGAGGCGCTTTTCCGGTATTTCATTTCCTTTGCAGGTGTCATTGATTTGCTATCATTTTTGCCCTATTACCTTCCGGTATTTTTCCCTGCGGGAGCAGCTGCGTTCCGTATGTTCCGCGTGGCAAGAATCATGAGGCTCTTTCGAATCAACGCCTATTACGATTCTTTGAATGTTATTACGGAAGTTTTAGTCAAAAAGAAACAACAGCTTTTATCTTCCGTGTTCATTTTGGCGGTTTTGATTCTGGCTTCCAGTTTAGGTATGTACAGTTTAGAGCATGAAGCACAGCCTGAAGTTTTCCAAAATGGATTTTCCGGCATTTGGTGGGCAGCATCTACACTGTTAACGGTGGGGTATGGAGATATTTTCCCCGTTACCAATGCCGGCCGCATAATGGGCATTTTTATTACCTTTTTAGGGGTGGGCGTAGTGGCTATTCCTACAGGTATTATTTCTGCCGGCTTCGTGGAGCAGTATACCAGACTGAAACGCATCGGCAGTGGTCATAAAAACGATGATGTGCATTTTATCACATTGGAAATCGGATCCAAAGATAAGTGGATAGGTAAATCCATTAAGGAGCTAGGCCTTCCCAAAGGGGCTATTATAGTAGCGGTAGAGCGAAAAGGTCATACGGAAATTCCAAGGGGTGATTTGATTTTGCTTCAGGGTGACCGTTTGATTTTGGCAGCAGAAAGTCTGAAAAACGCTACCAGTATCCAAATCCGTGAAGAGACCATTACCGCTAAAAACCCATGGAATGGAGTGAAAATCCGGGATTTGGATATCTCCAGACAGACCTTTATTGTCATGGTAAAACGTGGCAAGCGTACTTTGATTCCACGAGGCGAGCTGACCTTGGCAGAGGGAGATGTGGTCCTTCTTTATGAGAAACACGCTGGCACGCAGCAGATAGAAGACGATGAGTAAAAGCAGGACTTCGAAATGTAGAAAAAGGGACGCAAAAATTGATAAAAATTTATCAAAATCTCTTGCATCCCGAAATAGGCTATGCTATAGTGAACTTGCAGTTGAATATCATATAACATAAGGAAATCTTCGGGGTTGGGTGTAATTCCCTACCGGCGGTGATGCATCACTTGATGATA
>Ga0307456_100017_pt1 | contig 12240 bp, 9 predicted proteins | sample GoafecGrGen6Rep3_FD_203831 | JGI IMG/M metagenome (GOLD analysis project Ga0307456, IMG submission 203831) | Metatranscriptome of enriched fungal communities from goat fecal pellet, Isla Vista, California, United States - Reed Canary Grass... ...
CCCATGAACTTTATTTATTATATAAAGTTTGTACTAATATCTCTGATATCGACTATGGTAAAATACAGCTTTTCGCAGGAAACTACGACTTCTGGTATGAGTCCAGCCAGTTGATTTTAAAACAGCGTAAAGAAGAAAACCGTAAGAAAGAGGAGCAGATCAAAGAGTTGCAGGAATTCATCTCCCGTTTCTCCGCTAATGCTTCTAAATCCAAACAGGCTACTTCCCGTAAGAAAGCCCTGGAGAAAATTCAGCTGGATGACATTCGTCCATCTAGCCGTAAGTATCCATACATCGATTTCAGACCGGAAAGAGAAATCGGTAATGACGTACTTCTCGTAGAGAATCTATCCAAGACTATCGATGGCGTAAAAGTTTTAGATAACATTTCCTTCATCGTAGGTCGTGACGATAAAATCGCTTTCGTTGGCGGCAACGAACTTGCAAAGACTACTCTCTTCCAGATTTTAGCTGGTGAGATGGAGCCTGACGAAGGTACTTACAAATGGGGTGTTACCACTTCCCAGGCATATTTCCCGAAGGATAATACCAAAGAATTTGACAATGACTTAAATATCACAGAGTGGCTGACAGGCTACTCCGCCATCAAGGATGTCACCTATGTACGTGGTTTCCTTGGTCGTATGCTTTTTGCCGGTGATGACGGTGTAAAGAAAGTCAAAGTCCTCTCCGGTGGTGAGAAGGTTCGTTGCCTTCTTTCCAAGATGATGATCAGTGGTGCCAACTGCCTCATTTTTGATGAGCCTACTAACCACTTAGACATGGAAAGTATCACTGCTTTGAACCAGGGTATGATCAAATTCCCTGGCGTAGAGCTCTTCTCCTGTCACGATCACCAGGTGGTACAGACTACTGCAAATCGTATCATTGAGATTCTGCCTGACGGCTCTATCATCGATAAGATGACCACTTACGATGAGTACTTAGAGAGCGATGAAATGGCTAGAAAACGTACCGTATACACCAGTAACGTAACTGAAAACGAAGACGGTGAAGAAGTAGAAGAATAATAATAAAGCCCCGCCCTACCATGGACGGGGTTTGTCATATGCAGATAAGAAAGAAAGGGGACACTATGGTAGACTTACATACACACACTTGCAAATCAGATGGCTCTCTCACTCCTACTGAGCTACTGGATCACGCCAAAGAAGTAGGACTGAATGCCATCGCCATCACAGATCATGATACAGTAGATGGCATCGAGGAAGCGATGGCTTATGCCAAGACCATCGGCATTCGTTTTATCCCCGGCATCGAAATCAGCGCCGAGCGGGAGGGTCACGATATCCACATCGTAGGACTTTTTATCGACCATACGAATTCGGAATTCAAGGAGACACTGCAAGGTTTCATGGAGTCCAGAGATCGAAGAAATGAAAAAATGTGCGCCATGCTCCGGGAAGGCGAAGGGATGGATATCTCCGTGCCACAGCTGATGGAAATGTTCCCGGATTGTGTACTGACCCGTGCGCACTATGCCAGATATATGCTGGAAAAGGGTTATATCAAGTCTGTCTACGAAGCCTTCGAGCGCTTCATCGGTGACGGCAAGCCATACTTCATTACCAGAGAAAAAGTAGAATGCAAGAAAGCCATTGAACTGATTCTCATGGCTGGAGGCGTGCCGATTCTGGCGCACCCCTATCTCTATCATCTAAGTGACAGACGCATCGAAGAGCTAATCGTAGAGTTGAAGGGATATGGTCTGGCTGGCATCGAAGCCCACTACACCACTCACTCTGCCGCCGAAACCCGCCAGGTTGTCGAATGGGCTAAGAAATATGGTCTTTTGGTCAGCGGTGGCTCTGACTTCCACGGTGCTGCTAAGCCCAAGACCTTCTTGGGTAAGGGCTTTGGGGATTTGTATGTGGATGATTCCGTACTGGAGAAGATTGCTGCGTACCACGCTACGAAGTAAAGCCGGCTGGCGCTGCTAGGGCGCGTATGATCTCGGCCAAGCCGTCGTGGTTATTGTCTGTGGTGGTGATGATGTCTGCGAGGGCCTTAGCGGAGTCGGTGCCGTTGCACATAACCACGGCATGGCCTGCTGCCTGCAGCATGGATAGGTCGTTGTCCGCGTCTCCTGCTGCGTAGGTATTCTCGATATCGACGCCGAAGTACTTGGCTACATCTAAGATTGCATTGCCCTTACCGGAGTCTGATGGCATAATCTCCAAGAATGATGGCTCTGAGAATAAAGTAGTGATTCCACCACAGTCTCCTCTGATTCTCTCCTGCAACTCCAGCAGTTTCTCATGTCCATCTAAAGCGATGGCAAGCATCTTGTAAGGTTCTTCTCCAAACTCCAGAATGTCATCTGTGAGGATGGCTTCCATACGAGAGTTGGTCAGATAATAGTCCAGTTCCTCTCCTTCCGTAGAGGCTACCACTTTATGCTTGTGGTAGGTTTGAAGGTAAATGCCGGATTCCCGGCACAGGTCACGGATGATGCGGGCAGTCTCCAAAGGTATGGTGTGCTTTGCAATGGTAGCGCCATCCTTGGTGCGCCATGTGTGGCCACCATTGTAAGAGACGATGACGATATCCTCTGTAGGGAGGCCTGCTCTCCGCAGTACGCCCAGGATGCTTTCGGAAGCTCTGCCGGAAGCGATGACAAATTGATTGCCTGCTGCCAAATACGCCTTGATGGCATCCAAGGTCTTGTCCGTTACCTTCTTCTCGTCATTTAAGAGGGTCCCGTCTAAATCTGAAAAAAATAAATACATACTACTCCACGTCTTTTAATTCATTGACTGCTTTCATGATTTCCTCTCTGGCAGCCTCAAAGCAATGCATGACCTTCGGATTGAAGATGCCGCGGTCGCCTTCCAGAATCATATCAAATGCTCTGTTCGGCTCATAGATAGCGCCATAGATTCGACTGGAAATCATGGTGTCGAATTCGTCCGCTACGCTTACGATTTGCGCTGCGATTGGGATTTCGTCCCCAATCAGCTTATAGGGTACGCCATTTCCATCGTATCTTTCATGATGGTATTGTACGATGTCCAGGCAATACTGCATAAAGGGAGATGGATTCTCTCCTGCCATACCCCTGATGATTTCTGCACCTTTGGCACAGTGAATGGCCAGGATTTCTTCTTCCTGTGGGGTAAGCTTGGTAGGCTTAAAAAGTATCGTCTCCGGTACTGCCGCTTTACCAATATCATGGATAGCGGAAGCGTTTTTGATATACTCTACATCCTTCTCCTCTAAATGGTATTCCGGGAAGTAGGTGGCCACCTTTTCCGCCACCAATTCTGTAATCACTTTTACACGCTGAATATGTCTGAAGTTGCCGGCTGCCCTGAACTCTGCGACGTTACCCAGGGTTTCCGTCATCTTCTCGCCAAACTCCAGCACAGCTTCACTGGTTCTGCGCAGTTCTTCCGTCTTTTCTAATAAAACCTGTTCCAGATGCTGCTCATTTTCCCACAGCTTTACCAGGTTCTTGATACGTTTTGTTACGATGAAGACATCATAAGGCTTACTGATAATGTCATAAGCCCCCATTTCAAAAGCTTTCTGCTTGGTTGCTGTGCTATCTTCACCGGTGATGATGACTACCGGTACCTTATCCAGTAGTTTGGTATGTTTCATGTAAGTCAGCACACCGAATCCGTCCACCTTCGGCATCAGCAAATCCAGCAGGACAACTGCAATTTCCTGGGCATGCTCTGTCAGGATGTCGATGGCTGCTTCTCCATCTTCTGCTTCCAGAATCTCATATTCATCTTTGAACATTCTGACCAGCAATCTTCTATTTACATCTTGATCTTCTACAACTAATATTTTTTCTTTCAAGATTTTCCCCTTTCTCGTTACGCCTGTCCTGTGTTTTGATAGGCTGCTACCAGATTATCCTTTCTTCTAAAGGTGACCTTGCTCACCTCTTTGGAAATGAGAATGTTTGCTAAATCGATGCGAATTGCCACCTTTGGATAGATGGTGCCATCAATTCTGACATAGGCTGTCTCTGCCAATTTCATCTTTTCCTCATTTTCCTGAAGCTCCTTGGATAATGCCAGTCGCTCATTGATTTTCATACACAGAGCAAGCACGATTTTCTCATGCTGGTCATTTTCTACATGTAGATTCTTTTCGAAAACTTCAATTTGTTCCGTCAGTGCATGTATCTGCTTTCTCAGTTCTCTGATTTTGGTGATAGTTTCATCGTCAGCGCCTACCCTAACTATAGTAGATACTTCGCTGGCGTTACCGATGTTGGTGGCTTTCACATAGGCCTGCGCCCTAGTGACACCACCAATGATGGTGCTGCGCTTACCGGAGACGATGACGCCCATATGTCCTGTCACGTCCGAGTTCATCAGATAGTTGCAGTTCACAGTTCCGCTGGCTACTACCTTGGCATTCTCAAAGAACTTGCCAATGACATTGCCTTTGGTCGTAATCTCGCACTCGTTATTTCCCAGGACACCACTCTTTAAAAGGATGTCTCCGCCGGCTTCGATGATGGCGCCTTCTACGACGCCATTGATGGTGACATTGCCGCCCGCCTTAATGTGCATACCACTACGCACCGCGCCGGTTACCAGCACATCACCATTGAAGTCGATATTACCAAATTTCACATCCAAGTCTCCCGATACCTCGAAGACATTGGACACGTAAATCTGTCCATTTTTGAATTCGATCTTGCCGTCCAGGTCAGAGAAATATTCCTCTGCATCCTCCGACATGTGGAATCCTTTTCCACGAAGTGCCGGTTTGTCCTTGCCTTTCTTTGGCAAAAGGATTTTACCACGCACGGTATACCCCATAGCGCCGCCGGTTGCCTTATGGTACCTGGCAATCAACTGGCCCTCTTCTACCTTTTCAAACAGGTCTACATCCAAGTAATCTACCGAACCGTCTTCCATCACCTTCGGTGTGGAGTCTATCTTGGTTCGGAAGAGAAACTCGAAATCCCCATCCTTGCCGTCTACCGGTGGCTTACCCTCTGCCACTACGATAGCTCTATCCGTCAGATTCTCACTGGCGATACGGCTTAGCAATTCTTCCTTGACCCCATGCTTTACGCCGGCTTGTCGAAGCAGTTCCTTCAGGTCATCTATCGTGTAAGGATTCCCGTCAGGCTTTGCTCTCAGGTAGATGGTGGCTTCCATGTCTTCTTCGCCCAGATCGATCAAATTGTTATATTGATCGGTGTACTGCATGCCTTTCCCCCTTTATTCTGAGATACCTGCTTCTGCCATTAATTCCAGACGCATGTTGTGCATCTGTGTCGCTGTGTATTCCGGTTTCGCATAGACATTCACATCGATGCCCGCTTCCAGTCCCAGGATGATTTCCTGTGTCTGTGCTTCGGTAAAATCGTCTGACGTACCGCTGTCGCCGGATTCTTCTGCTTCTAACACTCCCTTTTTAATATCTGCAGGAGAGAAGGAAGGATGTGCCCATTTCTTCACATCTACCCCTTTCTCCAGTCCAATTCTAAGTTCTTCCATTTGCTGCCAGTATAGTTCCGGTCTGGCATAAACCGATACGTCCAGTCTTTCCTCCAGGCCTACACGTATCTCTCGCATTTGGAAGCCGTTGAAATCTTCCTTTGCATAAATGCTGGGATCCACATGGGTTTCCAGGCCCTTACGAATCTGCTGAATCTGTTCACAGCTAAAGTCTTTTCGAATATAGGGCGATACCTCCACGCCTCTTTCTTTAGCCTTCAAAATAGCATAAAGCTGTTCGCCATCATACCCTGCTTTGGCGAATTCGCTGACATCCAAGTCCTCCTGCAATCCCTGGAAAATCATTTCCATGACATCCCCGGTATAGTGAGACTCTGCATAGCCGGTCATATCCAGACCAATCTCCAAGCCTTTTCTCACAACCCTCATCACTCTGGCCGTATACTTCGGTGTGGCGTATTTGCTTACATCCACGCCGCTCTCCAGTCCCAGTCTGATTTCTTTCATCTGAAACCAGTTATAGGTCAGTTTCTTGTAAATGGTGACATCTACTCCGGCTTCCAGGCCCTTACGAAGTTCCTCCATATGAGCTGCTGTGAATTCCGGTTTATCATAGATGGATACGTCCACGCCGCTTTCAAGCCCCTTACGGATTTCGTGAACCTGCATCCAATCCATGGAAATCGCATATTTACTAAGGTCATGGCCAATTGCCAGTCCTTTTCGTAATTCCCTCATCATAAAAGCGCTGAAGTTTGGATTATCTACGATACGTAAATCCAGATTGTCCTTCTTCGTCCTATAGATTTGATGTAGCTGATCTGCTGTATACCCCTTCGTTTTCAACTCTTCTTCTCCCAAACCTTCCATGCGGCACAACTGCATCTCTTTGTCGTAGTCCCGCCCTACGACCAACATGTTAAACCTATCCATTCCGCTCTCCTTCTACACAGCCCTATGTTTTCTCTGACTAATATCTTCCGTATGGAGTATTATTCTCCGGCACCTGTGGGTCATAGGGCACGCCCCACTCTTCTAGCTTATCTAAATAGGCCTTCGCAGCATTCCCCATGTGCTCCTGCAGCCCAAAGCTTACGGTCTGTGCAAACCAATGCTTCGCTTTTCCAAAATGAGACAGAGCAAATTCGTTCCGTCCCATAAAGTAGCAATATTTATAGAATTCATACCGGGTATTCAATCTCCCCTGCTTGTACAGCTTTGTGAGGAAATCAATGGCTTTCACATACTGTCCCGTCAGCATCATCTCCCGGAAATTCAGTTCCATCTCCAGCATATAGCCTTGCCTTCTCAGCAAAGCTCCCAAATTCACATTCTCCAACCAGGTCTCTCTAAAGTGCTTCATGCAGATTTCAAAATTCTCTACATCTTCCACTTCTCCATAGAATCTGCACCAGAAGTAATCGTACATCATCCTGGTAGTGCCATGAGCCTTCTGCACCTCATTCCACATACCCATCAGGTGGGAGTAGGCGGTGGCAAAATCCCCCTTCAACAAATAGGCATCTGTGGAGAAGACCCTTGGATAGAGCCCTGCACGATAATAGATATAAAACTTCTCAAGGAATTTCATACACTCGATATAAGCGTCGAAATCACAATCATCCACAATGATGGATTGTAAATCCAGATTTCTGAGTAGTACCAGTGCCCGATAGATACTGTACAAGCTCATTAAGGCTAATCCCAGCACCAGAATAGATGGCTGCAAATGCCTCGTTCCAAAGAAAATAAAAAGAAGCAGCAAAAGGCCCGTAGCCGCAAAAGGCCACACAAGCATAAGTACCGTGTGCAATACTTTTACTTGCATAATCTTTGTGCTGACTTTCACCCTTTTCTGCTTCATACAACCTAGCCCATCACAATCAGATATCTACCGTCTTCGATGTCGAACACTTCCGATTGCTCCAGGATTTCCTCCTCACTGGCTCCGTCTATGTCGATACCTTCCTGTTCAAAGTATTCAAGTACTTCGGCTGCAGAATCCACTACAATCGCCATGCAATCCTCTAAGAATGCCTCTGCCTCCTCTTCACTACTTGCTACCTCTTCTGGGAAGAGTCTACACTGCTTCTCCAAAAAACACTGTAAGACCGCTTCATCATACTCGCTTGTCATAAAGTAACCTCCATTAATAGTTACGTCTTAAGCTTAGAAGTCCCCATACACGTTGATTTTATTAGTTACATTTTATCATACCGGAATATGCTATTCAACAGAATTTACATGTTCTCTAGGCACGAAAACCCTGTCATTTCCTCCCTTTTGTCCAGCACCTGCATCCTGTTTTGCTTCTTTGCAGAACTGCGCTTGTGCCATGACGGCTTCCATGCCTCTACGATTTACTTTTTCGTAGTGGCCATCTGCCTTTAACAGGTAGGATTTGGTATTGTCCCGCATCTGCACTTCCAGGATATGCATGGCTGCAGCCTTGCATTTCTCAGACTCCAATGGGAACATGATTTCCACACGGCGCTCTAAGTTACGAGGCATCCAGTCGGCACTGGCGCAATAAATCTCGTAGTTGCCTGCATTTTCAAAATAGAAAATTCTGGCGTGCTCCAAGAAATTGCCTACGATGGAATGCACGCAGATATTTTCACTGATTCCGGGAATGCCCACTTTCAGGCAGCAGATTCCCCGGACGATCAAATCAATCTTCACCCCTGCTGCAGAGGCTTCATACAAAGCGGCTATCACATCCGGATCGCATAGGGAATTCATCTTGCCGATGATGTGTGCCGGACGATTTTCCTTTGCTTCCCGCATCTCTCTGCGAATCATATAAAGCAGCTTATCCTTTAGCCAAAGTGGCGCCACAGACAGCTGGTTCCAGCTTCGGGGCTCTGAGTAGCCGGACAGCATGTTAAAGACAGCCGTAGCATCCTCTCCAATCTGCTCATTGCAGGTCAGAAGTCCTACGTCTGTGTAAAGTTTCGCTGTAGAGTCGTTGTAGTTACCGGTGCCCAGATGCACATATCTGCAGATGCCTTCCTCTTCTCTGCGGACCACAAGGGTAATCTTGCAATGGGTCTTTAATCCCACCAGACCATAAATGACGTGGCAGCCTGCCTGCTCCAGTTTCTTAGCCCAGATGATATTGTGTTCTTCGTCGAACCTGGCCTTTAATTCCACCAGTACCGTAACCTGCTTGCCATTCTCCGCTGCCTGGGCCAGGGCCGCAATGATGGGTGAATTACCGGATACACGGTACAGGGTCTGCTTAATAGCCAGTACATCAGGATCCACGGCAGCTCTACGAATAAAGGCCACCACCGGTGCAAAACTCTGGTAAGGATGATGTAGGAAGATATCTCCTTTCTTAATCTGCGAGAAGATATCACAGCCCTCCGGCAATTCCGGCACTGCCTCCGGAGTATAGCCAGGTTCTTTCAAATGTTCAAAACCTTCCATGCCGTACAGCTTCATCAGCACCGTCAGATCCAGCGGTCCTGCGATGGGATACACATCCTCTTTTTCCAGGTCCAGTTCCTTCATCAGTACATCGATGAGCTGCTTATTCATGCCCTTTTCCACCTCGAGGCGGATGGCTTGTCCACGCTGGCGCTGCTTAAGCTGCTTCTCAATTTCTTTTAATAAATCTTCTGCCTCATCTTCGTCTATGCTAAAGTCAGCATTTCGCATGATGCGGAAAGGTCCGGAACTGACGATATCATAGTTCAGGAACAGTTTTCCCATATTTCTTTCGATGATTTCCTCCAAGAAAATCACCTGAATCTGATTCTCCACATCTCCCGGCACCACTACCACGCGGGGCAATACGCTTGGGACCTGTACTGTGGCAAATTCCAATTCTTTGCCGCCGGTTTTTTTCTTCACCAAGGCGCCTAGATTCAGAGTTTTATTCCGAATCAAAGGAAAAGGTCTGGAGGAATCCACTGCCATAGGGGTGAGCACCGGATACACTTCCTCCATGAAGTAGTGATCCACATACTTTCCCTGGTTAGAGGTCAGGTCTTCATGGTTTCTGATAATATGTAAACCATTTTCTTCCAACCCCGGAAGCAATTGCTTCTCATAGACATTGTATTGTTCCTTTACGAAGTCGTGGGTGTCTGCCATCACAGCAGTAAGCTGCTGTTTGGCGGTCATACCTGCGATATCCTTCTTTCGATAGCCGGCATTTACCATATCTTTTAGGGAGGCCACCCGCACCATAAAGAATTCATCTAAATTGGAACTGGTGATACTTAAGAATTTCAAACGCTCCATAAAAGGCGTCTTTACATCCTTTGCTTCCCCCAGGATACGGCGATTAAAGAGCAGCCAGCTTAATTCACGATTGGTAAAGTATTCGGGATTTGTATACTTACTGGATTCTTTCATAGCCTGTCCTTTCTACGAATCACTGGTTTTACGGAAAAGACTTCCTCGAAGAAAGCAGCTCTGTTTTTAAAGAGACCTTTCTCTAAGGTGATGTCTTCGTCGGAGTCTAGTATAATAACCAGTCTGTTATCCTTCCGCTGCATCTTCACATCCTTGAATTTCTGCTTATGGCTTCGATCCAAAGCGTTGGCTACACGAAGGATGGCGGTCAGCTTTGTGACGATCAGATATGCTTCCTCCGTCAGCGTAGTAGTACGCTCTAATTCATGGAAATATTGAAATGGTGTGTGGTTAAAGCGCACCACATAGGCTATAATTTCTCGTTCTAAATGAGAAAGTCCTAATATTTCGGTTGACATAACAATGTTATAGGAGCATTCTCCTAAATTTACCATGCTAATGTACTTTCCACAGTCATGGAGAATGGCAGAAAGCTGCAACAGGAGTCTCTCTCTTTTTCCCAGACCATGGACTTTCTTCATGGTGTCATAGATATTAAGGGCAATGGCCTCTAATGTCTCCCCTCGCTTTTTACTACCCATGTAGCGTTTGCTGATATGATATGCCGAGGAAAGGATATCCGCTTCAAAGTCATGGGATTCACTGATTAGCTTGTGTTTTTGGGCATACTCGTACATGATACCATCGCACAGAGTCATGCCCGGCGCCCAGATTTTCTTGCCTCCCACCGTACGCACCAGCACTCGGACCATGACAGCATTGATAAAGAAAAGCAATGCCTGGTCCTGTGGAATCTCCAGGGCTCTTGCCATTTCCGGCAGGTTCTTCTCCTCCATATCCCCCATGAGCTTTTCCATCTCCTTTGTAGGAAGGAATCCCGGATGGTCATGGGTCACCGCAGGATTCCGGAAAATCCCGGCCAGATAGTCATCGATGAGAATGATGTTCTCTACCTTTTCTTTTTCCGGCAGATAGAGTTTGCAAAAGACATCCATTTGGGCTAAAACGATTTCTTCTATCAGCCCTTCCATCTTGGTGATACCGGCATTGAGGCGCAAAAGGCGCTCTCTAAGACGCAGTACCCCCAGTTTTAGATTTTGCGTAGCTCTTAGCCTTCCCTCTCGGAAGAGAGAAAGCTGGATACTGCCCCCTCCAATGTCAATGACCAAAGCGCTTTTACTGATGGTCTCCTGGAAGGTTTCTTTCATGGATGCTACGGATTTTAAGTCTACGAAACGTTGCTCGGAATTGCTGAGCACAGTGATAGAGATACCTGTTCTTTGTTTGATCAGGTCTAGCAGAATTCTTGTATTCTTCGTATCCCGGATGGCACTGGTACCGTAAGCCACGTACTCTTCCACCTGATAGGTTTTCATGACTTTGGCAAAGTCAGACAAACGCTCACACAGGTCGTCGATTTTCTCCGGGGAGAGTCTCCCTGTGAGATAGGCTTCCGTACCCAGGTCCAGCCGTTTTTTTAGATCATCGATTTCTTTGATGCCTCGTTTTGCCGAGTACTCAAAAAGTTTCATCTCCAGCTCGTAGGAACCTACGTCGATTGCTGCAAATGTTTTCATGTGTCCTTCTCCTTAGTATTCCCCAATACCACTAATAATTCCCGAGAATCTTCATGTTGCGAGCTTCCTCTCGGATGCCCCTTAATGCATTCTTCACAGCTCCGTCGGAAAGGTTTCCGTCGAAGTCGATGAAGAAACGATACTCCCAACTTCTATCTTCAATTGGTCTGGACGAAATCTTCGTCATGTTCAGATTGTTATAGATGAAGTGAGAAAGCATATGATACAACGAACCGCTTTCGTGAGGCAGTTCAAAGCAAATGCTAATCTTGTTAGAAGTCTTTAAAAAGACCTTCTGATTGGTCACGATGATGAATCTGGTGGCGTTCAGTTTTGACTGATTGACTCCCTTCTTCAACACTTCCAGGCCATAAAACTCTGCCGCATAGGCGCTGGCAATGGCTGCCTGGTGGATATCCTTATCCTCTGCCACCTTTTGTGCTGCAAAGGCGTTGTTCTTCATGGTGATCTGCTCCCAGTTTGCATGGTCCCGCAGGAATCTGGTACTTTGCATGAGAGACTGTGGATGAGAGTATACTCTCTCGATGTCTTCTATCTTGGTGCCCGGGCAAGCCATAAGGCAATGCTCAATAGGGATGATCTGCTCCCCTACGATATAGTTTTCAAATTCTACCAAAAGGTCGTAGATTTCGCTGACATTTCCTGCTGTGGAATTTTCAATGGGTAGCACTGCAAAGTCTGCACTTCCCTCTTCGATGGATTCCATGGCATCTCGGAAAGTCTCCACGTGGAAGCTTTTTACATCTCCGAAAAACTGATGCAATGCCGCCTGAGAATAGGCTCCGTCTGCTCCCTGGAATACCACTCTGGCGCCTTTTGTCTCCAGCTGATCCAGTTCGATAAATGGCAGCTTGCCAAGTACG
>Ga0307456_100018_pt1 | contig 11438 bp, 8 predicted proteins | sample GoafecGrGen6Rep3_FD_203831 | JGI IMG/M metagenome (GOLD analysis project Ga0307456, IMG submission 203831) | Metatranscriptome of enriched fungal communities from goat fecal pellet, Isla Vista, California, United States - Reed Canary Grass... ...
CTATCATCGCCGGAACTATCGCCATGAAAAGTGCCTGCAATCCTAAGAAAAGGAATATAAGGCTTGATGCCGAAGCCATATTCTCAATATCAGCGGTAGTTTCATGTTTTTTGTCCATTCGGTATATCATCACAACATAAAACGCTGAAACGCCGATAGTTATGAACAATACTACCCAGAAACGCATTGTCTTGAAAGTTCTCTTGAAGCCTTCTGATAATAAATTACTCATTGCTGGCACCTCCTACAAGTCCGATAAAGTAGCTTTCGAGACTCTCATGACGTTCATTTATCTTCTCAACTATGCACTTTCTCTCGGAAAGAGCAAGTACAAGCGGAGTTACGACAACATGAGAGTAGACCTCTGCCTCTTTATCTGATATGATCTTATAATCAGCACCAGTCTCTTTGAGGTATCCTTCGAGGACACCTATATCATCAACTGTTATTGTTGTTACCTTGCGGCAGGCTTCTTCAAGTTCTTCCGCACTCATTTCCTTGATAATGCGTCCGCCCTCAATAAAGCCGTAATGAGTTGCAAGCTTTGCAAGTTCATCAAGAATGTGGCTTGATATGAGAATAGTGATCCCCTTTTCCCTGTTCAGCTTTATGAGCATTTCACGGACTTCTATGATTCCCTGAGGATCAAGACCGTTGATCGGTTCATCAAGAATGAGAAATTCCGGATCTGCAACAAGTGAAAATGCAATGCCAAGTCTCTGACGCATACCCAGTGAAAAATCCTTTGCAAGCTTCTTGCCGGTGTCTTTAAGTCCGACAAGTTCAAGCAGACCGTCGATACAGCCAAAATCCTTGCCAAGAACTCTGCACTGCATTTTCAGGTTTTCCTTCGCAGTAAGGTTGAGATATATTGAAGGTGTTTCTACAACAGCTCCTACTTTCTTGCGTGAATCTGCAATTTTAGGATCCTTATAGTCAACTCCGAACAAGCTGTAATTGCCGTTCGTCGGAAGGTTAAGTCCGCTTATAACACGTATCAGCGTTGTTTTACCAGCGCCGTTTCTGCCGACAAATCCGTAAATGGCCCCTTTGGGAACGCTAAGACTTACTTGATTAAGCGCCTTGAATTTCTTATACCGCTTATTCAGCTTGTCTGTTTTTAAAACATATTCCATCTTTTATTAACCCTTATATCCTTTATCATATTAATTTTTAACCAATAAAGTTATAATTAAGGCGGTCATGCCTATTCAGCACGACCGCCTAAAGTCGCTGTTTATATATTCAATGAATAAAATTATTCGTTGATCTTTGTAACAACGCCTGAACCAACTGTTCTACCACCCTCACGGATAGCGAAACGAAGTCCTTCTTCGATAGCGATTGGAGTGATGAGTTCAACGTCCATAGCTACGTTATCGCCAGGCATACACATTTCCTTATCAGCAGGAAGTGTTACAACGCCAGTAACGTCAGTTGTTCTGAAGTAGAACTGAGGTCTGTAATTGTTGAAGAATGGAGTATGACGGCCGCCCTCTTCCTTCTTCAGTACGTAAACCTGACCAGAGAACTTTGTGTGTGGGTGAATTGAGCCTGGCTTACAAAGAACCTGTCCACGCTCAACCTGATCTCTTGTGATACCACGGAGAAGTGCACCAACGTTATCACCAGCCTCACAGAAGTCAAGAGTCTTTCTGAACATTTCAAGACCTGTAACAACTGTGTTGAGCTTCTCGTCAGAAAGACCAACGATCTCAACAGGCTCGTTTACGTTGAGCTTTCCACGCTCTACTCTACCTGTAACAACAGTACCACGACCAGAAATAGTCATTGTATCTTCGATAGGCATAAGGAATGGCTTAGCATCGTCTCTCTCTGGGCTTGGGATGTACTCATCAACAGCATCCATGAGCTCAAGGATAGGAGCGTAAGCAGGATCGCTGAGGTCATCTGGAGCCTCAAGAGCCTTAAGAGCAGAACCCTTGATGATAGGTGTATCATCGCCAGGGAAGTCATAGCTTGAGAGAAGGTCACGGATGTCCATCTCAACGAGCTCGAGGAGCTCTTCGTCGTCAACCTGATCAGCCTTGTTCATGAATACAACGATTGCAGGAACGCCAACCTGACGAGCGAGAAGGATGTGCTCTCTTGTCTGAGCCATAGGACCATCAGAAGCAGCAACAACGAGGATAGCACCATCCATCTGAGCAGCACCTGTGATCATGTTCTTAACGTAGTCAGCGTGACCAGGGCAGTCAACGTGAGCGTAGTGACGCTTGTCTGTCTCGTACTCAACGTGAGCTGTGTTGATTGTGATACCACGCTCTCTCTCTTCTGGAGCCTTATCGATCATATCGTAAGCCTCATACTGAGCCTGACCCTTAAGAGCAAGAGTCTTTGTGATAGCAGCTGTAAGAGTGGTCTTACCGTGGTCAACGTGTCCGATAGTACCAATGTTTACATGTGGTTTAGTTCTTTCAAATTTAGCCTTAGCCATTGGAAAATTCCTCCTTAAATAAGAAATTCAGAAATCTGTATAATATATTATACCATAATAATATGGTAAATTCAAGTGTTTTGGAGAAAAAATATTCTCCAGAACACATGATTTTGTAAATATCGCCTTGATTCGGGATAAATCCGTTATCAGCGGCAATTAGTTCTTAGCTCTGTTAGCCATGATCTTTTCAGCGATGCTCTTCGGAACTTCCTCATAGCTGTGAGGCTCCATTGTATACTGACCGCGTCCCTGTGTGTTGGAACGGAGATCAGAAGTATAACCGAACATTTCTGAAAGCGGAACGAGGGCATCTACCTGGATAGAACCTGATCTTGTTTCCTGTCCCTGGATCTGTCCGCGGCGTGAGCTGAGGTCGCCGATTACTGTACCGAGGTAATCATCAGGAACGATTACAGCAACCTTCATAACTGGCTCCATGAGTACAGGCTGAGCCTGCTTGAGAGCTTCCTTGAAAGCGATAGAACCAGCGATCTTGAATGCCATTTCTGAGGAGTCAACTTCGTGGTATGATCCATCGTAGAGTTCAACCTTAACGTCAACGACTTCGTAGCCAGCAAGGATACCAGCCTTTGTAGCGCCCTGGATACCGGCATCAACAGCAGGGATGTACTCCTTCGGGATAGAACCGCCGACAACGGAGTTCTTGAATTCGTAACCCTTACCGGACTCGTTAGGCTCAACACGGATCTTAACGTGACCGTACTGACCGGAACCACCGGACTGCTTCTTGTACTTGTAGTCGATGTCTGCGTTGCCCTTGATAGTTTCCTTGTAAGCAACCTGAGGTGCACCTACATTAGCTTCTACCTTGAACTCACGGAGAAGACGGTCAACGATGATATCGAGGTGAAGCTCACCCATACCAGCGATGATAGTCTGACCTGTTTCCTCGTCTGTCCATGTCTTGAAAGTAGGATCTTCTTCAGCAAGCTTTGCGAGAGCGATACCCATCTTTTCCTGACCAGCCTTTGTCTTTGGCTCGATAGCGAGCTGGATAACAGGCTCCGGGAATTCCATGGATTCGAGAATGATCGGGTGCTTTTCATCACAGAGTGTATCACCTGTGGTTGTGTTCTTAAGACCAACTGCTGCGGCAATATCGCCTGAGTAAACAGTTGTGAGGTCTTTTCTGTGGTTTGCGTGCATCTGAACGATACGTCCGAAACGCTCGCGGGTATCCTTTGTTGCATTGAGGACTGTATCGCCCTGGTTTACAACACCGGAATATACACGGAAGAACGCAAGCTTACCAACGAACGGGTCAGTAGCGATCTTGAATGCGAGAGCTGAGAATGGCTCGCTGTCAGAAGAAGGTCTGTCCTCTTCTTCCTCAGTATCAGGATTTACGCCCTTGATAGCAGGAACATCGAGCGGTGAAGGCATATAGTCGATGATAGCATCGAGGAGCTTCTGAACGCCCTTGTTCTTATAAGATGTACCGCAGGTTACTGGAACCATGTGGTTAGCGATAGTAGCCTTTCTGATGCAGGTCTTGATCTCTTCCTGAGAGAGCTCGCCCTCTTCAAAGTATTTTTCCATAAGGGCTTCGTCCTGCTCGGCAACGTGCTCAACCATCTCATCGTGATACTTCTGAGCGATCTCCTTCATGTCTTCAGGAATATCTTCAACCTTGATATCTGTACCAAGGTCGTTTGTATAGATGTAGGCCTTCATCTCAACGAGGTCGATGATGCCTCTGAATTCGTCCTCAGCACCGATAGGAAGCTGGATCGGAACGGCATTACACTTGAGTCTGTCCTTCATCATGTCGATAACATGGTAGAAATCAGCACCCATAATGTCCATCTTGTTGATGTAAGCCATACGTGGTACTTTATAGTTATCAGCCTGACGCCAAACTGTTTCAGACTGAGGCTCAACACCGCCCTTAGCACAGAGAACTGTTACAGAGCCATCGAGTACACGGAGTGAACGCTCAACTTCAACTGTGAAGTCAACGTGGCCAGGTGTGTCGATGATGTTGAGTCTGTGGCCTGCCCAGTAGCAAGTAGTAGCAGCGGAAGTGATAGTGATACCTCTCTCCTGCTCCTGCTCCATCCAGTCCATAGTAGCGGAACCTTCGTGTGTTTCACCGATCTTGTGGTTAACACCGGTGTAGAAAAGGATACGCTCTGTGGTTGTGGTCTTACCTGCGTCGATGTGGGCCATAATGCCGATATTTCTTGTATTTTCAAGTGAACAATCTCTTGACATAATGATCCTCCTTTATTAAGACGATTACCAGCGGTAGTGTGCAAACGCCTTGTTTGCCTCTGCCATCTTGTGTGTATCGTCACGCTTCTTGCAGGCACCGCCTGTACCGTTAAGAGCGTCGAGGATCTCACCGGCAAGTCTTTCCTTCATTGTCTTCTCGTTTCTCTCTCTGGAATACTTTGTGATCCAGCGGAGACCGAGTGTCTGACGTCTCTCAGGTCTAACCTCCATAGGAACCTGGTAAGTAGCACCACCCAGACGGCGAGCCTTTACCTCAAGTTCAGGCATGATATTTTCCATAGCCTGCTCGAAAACCTCAAGAGCATCCTTGCCTGTTTTTTCAGCTACGATCTCGAAAGCACCGTAGACTATCTTCTGTGCAACACCCTTCTTACCATCAAGCATTATGTTGTTGATAAGACGTGTTACGAGCTTTGAATTGTATACAGGATCCTGTAATACATCACGCTTTGCGATATTACCTCTTCTTGGCATGTTCGCTTCCCTCCTTCACATAGATTCATGAATTCATAGGTACTCGTACTTGACCGATTACTTTATCCAACCGGACATTCGCTTCACCGGTCAGTGCGTCAGGGCCAATGCAGAGGAATATAGCATCATATCTATATGAACTCCGCATTTTCCTGCGGCAGTAGAATTGCCTATATTAAATTGATATTGCGGCTGTTTTGTGCAGCTTTGCCGCCTGCTGCATTAGAAGCATCTTACTTCTGCTTAGGCTTCTTTGCACCGTACTTGGAACGAGCCTGACCACGGTTTGCAACACCCTGAGCATCAAGAGTACCTCTGATGATGTGGTAACGCACACCAGGGAGATCCTTAACACGTCCGCCTCTGATGAGAACAACGCTGTGTTCCTGAAGGTTATGACCGATACCCGGGATGTAAGATGTAACTTCGTAACCGTTAGTAAGCTTTACTCTGGCGATCTTTCTCATAGCTGAGTTAGGCTTCTTAGGTGTAGCAGTTCTTACAGCGGTACAAACGCCTCTCTTCTGAGGTGAGCTGAGGTTGATCTGAACCTTCTTCTTAGCATTGTAACCCTTCTGAAGTGCAGGAGCAGTAGACTTAGTCTCAAGATCCTTTCTTCCCTTACGAACGAGCTGATTAAATGTTGGCATAGTTTTCCTCCTTTTCTTAGATATAGTATGCCGTAATACAGCACACTCATATATTATATCGAAAAAAATCCGGCTTGTCAAGGGCGAACCTTAAAAAAGCCGGATAATACATCATATTTTGTTATTTTTCCCATTACAAGAGCAACTTTGCACTCTCAACTTGGTTAGTTTATCATGCCGTTCGCTATCCACTTCCGCATATCTCTCTTCATATCTATTATCTCCTGAGTCGGAGAGGTCTGATATTTCGGATTATTCAGGAAGCATATGAACCTGAGTATTCTCGTTGCATCAGTAGTTGTCAGTCTCTTATCGCCATTAGTATCTGCCGCATTAAACTGTTCATCTGATGTAAAGACAGGCTCTATGCCGCCACTGGGATTTGCATAGTATGCACACTGTCTGAGCACCAGTGTTGCATCCGAAACCGTGTATCTGCCGCTGTTATCGACATCTCCGAGTTTATATTCTTCCGGATCAGTTGCCGGCTCTGTTACCGGATCAGTCACAGGATCTGTCACCGGATCTGTCACCGGCTGTGTTACGGGATCTGTTACTGGATCTGTTACGGGATCTGTCACAGGATCAGTTACAGGCTCTGTGACAGGCTCATTCTTCTGGATAATTGAAAGCGTGATCGACTTAGAATACACCTTGCCGCCTATGCTTGCCTTAACGCTGACTGTATAAGTACCAGCCTTTTTAAGTGTAAGCACGTTGGATTCAGAAGTTATAGCAGAAGAGTCGCTGACAGTTATCATCTTTGAACCGATCTCTGCTCCGTTTGAACTGTGTATATTCAGTGTCACCTTATTGCCTACGTAAAGCTGATCGCTCGAAGGCTGATCTACTATAAGCTCAGGCTCAGGCTCGGTTACCGGATCAGTTTCCGGCTCTGTTACAGGATCGGTTGCCGGTTCAGTTACAGGTTCAGTAGGCTTTGACTGTATTGTAACAGCGATCCTCTTTGAGACCTGATTACCGTTTACAGTTCCGTGAACTGTAACATAATATGTACCTGCTTTATTAAGTGTAATTTTTGTACCGTTTGTTGAAACAGCGCTCCAGTCGCTTGATTCGCTCCAGATGCCGTTTACTGCCGCACCTGTTGAGCTGCGTACACTGAGTGAAACTGTATTGCCTTCAACGAGTTCACTGCTTGAAGGTGTATCAACGATGAGTTCCGGAACAGGATCTGTTACAGGCTGAGTTACCGGATCTGTTACCGGTTCAGTCACAGGATCTGTCACAGGCGGAGCGGAAGTTGTAGTTACGATCGGCTGATGCGGTGTGTATGTTGTTCCGGCAGGAACCGAACTGCTTACGTTTACGTTGCCTGAGCCGAAGTTGGCGATCTTGTATTCAGCGCCGTTTGTACCTTCAGCATAGCAGTTTGAAGCTACCCACTCGATCTTGTAGCTGTCATTATCACGAGCCCCCTCCGGCACATGATAATAGAACGAGAATATAATGCTTCCGTTTGTGCATACCTTCGGGCTCGAACTGCTCATAGAGAAGTTTATCTGAGTACCTTTAATGCTGTAAGTGAAGGTTGCATTGAGTGCTTCGGAATACTCTGTCATTCCGATAGGCTGAAGTCTTGAATCCGAGATAACTGTAACATTTTTTACGTATCTCAGTGCAGCCGGATTCTTCGCAACTACGTTCACGCATACATCCGAACCCGGTGCAGCGGTAACGCTTCTGATATTCCAGCTCATTCCGGAAGCGCCCTTGTTTTCAACAGCGCAGACTGTCATCGGCACAAAACACATAAGTGCCGTAAAAAGACTTATCATCAGTGCTAAAAGTCTTTTTGGTTTACTTTCCATAATATTGACCCCCGTTTATAATTTTTTCAGGTCCTTTTTCGCCCGGACCTTCTTTTATATTACCTCTTCTTAGAGGCAAAAAGCATTATCAGCGGATATATCTCAAGTCTTCCGAGCAGCATATCCGCACACAGAACCACCTTAGAGAATGATGTAAGCTCTCCGAAGCCGCCATTTGGTCCGAATCTTCCCACACCAAAGCCTATGTTGTTCATACAGGTTATTACTGCCGAAGCCGATTCTTCTATCGAGTATTTATCAAGGCTTATCAGCAGCAGTGATATTGCCATAAGGAGCATGAACAGCACCATATAGGAAGTTGCGCCTCTCACCACGTCCTTCTCTACCGGTTTTCCGTCCATTTTAACTGTTGCGACAGCGCGCGGATTTGCTATATATTTAAGTTCCTTAACGCCTGTCTTGAAGATTATCATTATTCTTGCAACTTTCATACCGCCGCCGGTCGAGCCTGCACAAGAACCTATAAACATCAGAAGAAGAAGCAGAGTCTGTGAGAATACCGGCCATTCCGTTATATCTGCCGTAGCAAATCCGGTAGACGTTATGGTAGAAGCTACCATAAAGAACGAATGTCTGAGTGCGTCTCCGAAGCTGCTGTAAAGATGCACGATGTTTGCGGTTATAATAGCAGTTGCGGTTATGATTATTCCGAAATAGACTCTCACCTCCTCATTTTTCACTGCCAGAGCGTATTTGCGGATTATCAGGTAATAGTAAAGGTTGAAGTTCACACCGAAAAGCAGTATAAATGCTGCAATGACCATTTCGATGTAAAGGCTGTTATAGTGTCCTATACTATCCGAGTATATCGAGAAACCACCTGTGCCGGCTGATGAACAGGCGTGGATAACGCAGTCATAAAGCGGCATTCCTCCGCAGAACAGCAGTATTATCTCAAGAACTGTAAGCGACATATATATGCCGTAGAGAATCCTTGCTGTTACGCTCGATTTTGATACGAGCCTTCCGACATTTGGTCCGGCACATTCTGCTCTCATCATGTGCATTGTACGCGAATCGTTGCTCGACATTACTGCCAGAACAAACATAAGTATTCCCATACCGCCGAGCCAGTGAGTGAAGGCTCTCCAGAACAGGCATGATTTCGACATTGATTCAACATCAGAAAGTATCGTAGCGCCTGTTGTTGTAAATCCGGAAACGGTCTCAAAAAGTGCATCGAAATAATTCGGGATCTCGCCTGAGATAACGAACGGAAGCGCTCCGATAGCAGATACAGCTATCCATGAGGCTGCCACGCTGACAAAGCCCTCAGAAGAGAATACCGTTTTATCCTTAGGACGCTTGACCGTTGCCAATATACCTAAAAGTATCATGGTGACACTTGGTATGCCGAAAGATGTCACAACGTGATGTTCGCCATATATCCCGCCTACTATTATAGGAAGGATCATCGCAAGACCAGCGACCTTGCAGATCTGCCCCATGATGTAATAAACCATTTTGTAATTCATATTCTGTTTTTAAGCTCCCTTAATCAAAAATATTGCTGAGATCATGGAAGCCCTTATTTGTAGTTATTACAACTACGCTGTCGTTGACTTTGAGGCAGTCATCGCCCTTCGGGATGATAAGCTCATTGCCGCGGACTATACTTGCAATAAGGATGCCGCTGCGGATCTTAAGCTTCTTCAAAGGAACATCCACATATTCCTTAGGATCGCGGATAACGAACTCTATCGCTTCAAGCCTGTCGTTTACAAGTCTGTAAAGCGTTGTAACGCTGTTTCCGAGCGAATTCTGTTTTGCACGTACATACTGGAGTATCTGATTGACAGTTATCGACTTAGGAGAGATTATACTGTCAAGCGAAAGCGTATCCGAAAGCTGTATCAGCGACATTCTGTTTACCTTCGTTACTACCTTTTCCACGCCGTTTTTCTTCGCAAGCAGCGAAAGAAGTATATTTTCCTCGTCGATACCAGTGAGCGTTACTACCGCATCTGCATCGTAGACACGCTCTTCTTCGAGAATATCATGGTCTGTACCGTCAGCACATGATATATTCACCTTATTAAGACGGTCGCTGAGTTCAAGGCATCGTTTTTCGTCGATTTCTATTATCTTGACCTTAACGCCCATTTCTATAAGCTGCTGTGCCAGATGATAAGCAACTCTTCCGCCGCCTATCAGAACAGCTGATTTAACTCGTTTTTCTCTGTAAGCAGCGCTTATGCTTCGGAAAAACTTTACCATTGCGCTGTGGGAACCGGTCATGTGTATCTTGTCGCCGGCTCTCAGAACGAAATTGCCGTTCGGGATAATAAGCTCCTCATCACGCAGGACCGCACAGATGAGAACATCAAGGCGAAGTCTCCTTGAAAGCTGGCTCAGAGCCACACCATCGAGGATGCTGCCGCTCGTTATGCGTATCTCAGCGAGATCAACACGTCCCTTAGCAAACGATTCTATATTTATAGCCTCAGGATAGCGAAGCACCTTTGCTATCTCGTTAGCAGCGTTATAATCCGGATTTACCATCATACTGATGCCGAGCTCTTCACGCATGAATACAAGCTGCTTTTCAAATTCGGGGCTGCGTACTCTGGCTATACAATGTCTTGCTTTCATTCTCTTTGCAATGAGACAGGAAAGTATATTCACTTCATCCGATGCTGTTACAGCTATGAAGAGATTAGCCTTATCCACGTTTGCTTCTTCGAGAACGCTTGTCTGGAGACAGTTTCCGACTAAGCCGATTATGTCAAAGTCGTTGATAGCCGCTCTGATAAGGGTTTCATTCTTATCTATGACAGTAACGTTATGCTCCTCGGAAAGCACCTCCGCAAGAGCAATACCTACCTTGCCGCAGCCTACTATGATAATGTCCATAATTCCTCCACATACTGCCCGCATGATAAGATTATTGTGAGTATTGGGCGGAGCAGTAATATCATGAATAACATATATAGCAAACGACAAAAATCTTTTGGCGTTTGCTATTTGCCGATCCGCACGGAGCAAACTTTAGTTTGCGGATGTGCGAGGCACTTTATATAATTATTCAAGGTAATTATACTCCCTCACACATAATTTGTCAATACCTATTATCATGCGTCAGCCGACAGCCGAAAACACCTTTCCGATCTTATCAGCGATAAGCAGATCGGCATTGCCGTCCATCTGTGTCGGAGACATATTTATTATCACGAGGTGCTTTCCGCTGAAATAGCGGATAAGTCCGGCGGCAGGGTAAACATTCAGCGATGTTCCGCCGATTATAAGTGTATCCGCTTCGGCGATCGCCTCGACTGATCCTGATACTACCTTATCATCAAGACCTTCCTCATAAAGGACAACGTCCGGCTTTATTATGCCTCCGCATTCGCAGTGGGGTACGCCCTCAGAGCCGGTTATAGCCTCTATACCGTGGAACTTTCCGCACCTCATACAGTAATTCCGGAGAACGCTTCCGTGGAGCTCATATACCTGCTTGCTTCCGGCTGCCTGATGAAGTCCGTCTATGTTCTGCGTTACTATCGCTGTCAGCTTGCCCTTCTGCTCAAGCTCGGCAAGTTTCAGGTGTGCAGCATTGGGCTTAACGCCCTCGCATATCATTTTCTCGCGGTAAAAGCGGTAGAACTCCTCTGTCTTTTTCATGAAGAACGTATGGCTGAGGATAGTCTCCGGCGGGTAATCCCACTTCTGATTGTAGAGACCGTCAACGCTTCTGAAATCCGGGATGCCGCTCTCCGTTGAGACACCTGCTCCGCCAAAAAATAC
>Ga0307456_100019_pt1 | contig 11416 bp, 9 predicted proteins | sample GoafecGrGen6Rep3_FD_203831 | JGI IMG/M metagenome (GOLD analysis project Ga0307456, IMG submission 203831) | Metatranscriptome of enriched fungal communities from goat fecal pellet, Isla Vista, California, United States - Reed Canary Grass... ...
AAATACTTCTCCTAAGTTACAATATTCGATCTGAGGAGAAAGAAAGGCAGGTACACTCCAAAGGGATAGTTAATTAAAATATTCAGGGAAAGGATGGTACGGTCCACCAAACAATTAAGTTTAGCAGTATAAAGATTATAAGTTTTAAAAAAGTATTTAGAGTATTACAAGTTCTTGAAAGTATAATAACAGCCGTCTAGTACATGAAAAGTGGCAACTGCAATATAAATATCTTGCACCCACAGCATATGAATGCAAAGGTTAATGGAACGAAAGTGCTGAGAATTTGGAGGTTAGGTCCATTGGACGATATAATTGAAATAGATAGGACCATTGTGCCCGTTCGTGAAAAGAGTAAGATAATTATTAACATTTCTAATATCTAATTGTCAAATAATTCGAATTATGGCTAAGGAAACATTCCAAAGAACCAAGCCACACGTGAACATCGGTACTATTGGTCACGTGGATCATGGTAAAACTACTTTGACGGCAGCTATCACTACCGTTCTTGCTAAAAAAGGTCTCGCTGAACAGAAGGCTTTCGACTCTATTGATAATGCTCCTGAGGAAAAAGAGCGTGGTATTACCATTAATACTGCTCACGTTGAGTATGAGACTGAAAAACGTCACTATGCTCACGTTGACTGCCCGGGTCACGCCGACTATGTAAAGAACATGGTTACTGGTGCTGCTCAGATGGATGGTGCAATCCTCGTTTGTGCTGCAACCGATGGTCCTATGCCTCAAACTCGCGAGCACATTCTTCTCGCTCGTCAGGTAAACGTTCCTCGTATCGTTGTTTTCATGAACAAAGTTGATATGGTTGACGATCCTGAGCTTCTCGACCTCGTTGAGATGGAGCTTCGTGAACTTCTTACTTTCTATGACTTCGATGGTGATAACTCTCCAGTTATTCGCGGTTCTGCACTTGGCGCACTTAACGGCGAGCCACAGTGGGAAGAGAAAGTAATGGAACTTATGAACGCTGTTGACGAGTGGATTCCACTTCCTCCTCGTGAGACTGACAAACCATTCCTTATGCCTGTTGAGGACGTATTCACCATTACTGGTCGTGGTACTGTTGCAACTGGTCGTATCGAAACTGGTGTTGTTAAGGTTAACGACGAACTCCAGATTGTAGGTCTTGGTGCTGATGGTAAGAAGACTGTATGTACTGGTGTTGAGATGTTCCGTAAGATCCTTAACGAAGGTGAGGCTGGTGATAACGTAGGTCTTCTTCTTCGTGGTGTTGAGAAATCAGAAATCAAGAGAGGTATGGTACTTGCAAAACCAGGTACAATCACTCCTCACACCGTATTCAAAGCTCAAATCTACGTTTTGAAGAAAGAAGAAGGTGGTCGTCACACCCCATTCCGTAACAAATATCGTCCTCAGTTCTATCTCCGTACTCTTGATGTAACTGGCGAAATCGCTCTCCCAGAAGGTCAGGAAATGGTAATGCCAGGCGATCACGTTAACATTACTGTAACCCTTATCTCTCCAGTAGCTATCAACCAAGGTTTGCGTTTCGCAATCCGCGAAGGTGGTCACACCGTAGGTGCTGGTCAAGTTACTGATATTGTTGAATAATAATATTTGTAAATATTAATCCGAGAGTTTTTTGCTCTCGGATTTTATACGGGTGTAGCTCAGTCGGTAGAGCATCGGTCTCCAAAACCGAGTGTCGGGCGTTCGAGTCGCTCCTCCCGTGCTTAATAGAATAATTCATTGTAAAATGAGTGGAATAGTAAATTACTTCAAAGATGTTCGTAACGAACTTGTGAATAAAACATCATGGCCATCATGGGGCGATTTGATTAATAGTGCACGTGTAGTTATGGTAGCATCGTTAATTATAGCTCTTATAGTATTGGTGATGGACCTCGTTTGGGAACATCTGCTTAAGTTTATTTACGAACTTTTGTACTAAGACTAAGAATGGCAGCAGAGAAGAAATGGTACGTTTTGCGTACAATCGGCGGCAAGGAGAAGAAGGCCAAAGAGTACCTAGATATGGAGGTCGCAAAACGAGGCTTAGCCGACTTGGTTGGTCAGACGGTAGTTCCTGTTGAAAAGGTATACCAACAACGCAATGGAAAGAAGGTTCTCAAAGAGAAGGTTCTTTTTGCTGGTTATTTGTTTGTTGAGGCCTCTTTGACGGGTGAGGTTCCAAGAACATTGAGTGAAATACCTAATATTATTGGTTTCTTGTGTGATAACGACAATAAACCAGTAACTATGCAAGCTGCTGAGGCTATGCGTATGATAGGTAAGGCTGATGAAGCTGTAGATGATACTCAAGATGTTGTCGTTCCATACTACGTAGGCGAAACAGTAAAAGTAACAGACGGACCTTTCAATGGCTTTAGTGGTGTTATTGAGGAGGTGAACGAAGAGAAGAAGAAGCTATCTGTGATAGTGAAAATCTTCGGTCGCAAGACACCGTTGGAGTTAGGTTATCTGCAAGTAGAAAAAGAATAGTTCGAGTGATTCAGTATATAAATGCTTCCTCTGATTGATGTTCAGACATACGAATCGCAGCTATATATTTAATTATTAAGAATTTCTAAAATGGCAAAAGAAGTAGTAGCCTTTATTAAATTACAAGTAAAAGGTGGTGCTGCAAATCCTTCACCCCCCATTGGTCCAGCATTGGGTTCAAAGGGTGTGAATATTATGGAATTCTGTAAGCAATTCAACGCAAGAACCCAAGATAAAGCAGGAAAAGTTCTTCCTGTAGTTATCACGGTTTACAACGACAAATCATTTGATTTTATCATTAAGACTCCACCAGCAGCAGTGCAAGTGTTGGAGCAAGCTAAAATCAAGAAGGGTTCTGCAGAGCCAAATCGTAAGAAAGTTGGTTCACTTACATGGGATCAAGTGAAGACGATAGCTCAAGACAAGATGCCTGATTTGAATTGCTTTACAGTAGAATCAGCAATGAAGATGATAGCTGGCACCGCTAGAAGTATGGGAGTTACTGTGACAGGCGAATTTCCCGGCAAATAACAATTAATCTTATTGCGATTATGACAAAACTAACAAAAAATAGAAAGTTAGCGTTAGCGAAAGTAGAAGCCAATAAGTTGTATACAATCGAGGAAGCTGCATCACTTGTAAAGGAAATTACCACAACAAAGTTTGACGCTTCAGTTGATGTAGACGTACGATTGGGTGTAGACCCTCGCAAAGCTAACCAGATGGTGCGCGGTGTATGTGTACTCCCGCACGGATCGGGTAAGCAAGTTCGCGTGTTGGTTCTTTGTACGCCCGATAAGGAAGCCGAAGCAAAAGCTGCTGGTGCCGACTATGTAGGTCTTGACGAGTACATCGAAAAGATCAAAGGTGGCTGGACTGACGTTGACGTTATCATTACTATGCCAAGCATCATGGCAAAAGTAGGTGCTCTTGGTCGTGTATTGGGTCCTCGCGGCTTGATGCCAAACCCAAAGAGTGGTACTGTAACTATGGATGTAGCTAAGGCAGTTCAAGAGGTAAAAGCTGGTAAAATCGACTTCAAAGTTGACAAATTCGGTATTGTTCACGCTTCTGTAGCAAAGGTATCATTCGATGCAGAGAAGATAGCTGATAATATCAAGGAATTCCTCAGCATAATTATGAAGTTGAGACCATCTTCAGCTAAAGGAACTTATGTTAAGAGTGTCTTTGTTTCTAGTACTATGAGTCCTGGAGTTCACGTTGACTCCAAAATGGTAGTAGCTTAAATTAATAACTATTAAACTGGAATCATGAAGAAAGAAGATAAGAGCGCTCTTATGCAGAGCTTAGCAGAGGACATCAAAGCATATTCACACTTTTATGTAGTAGATATAGAAGGTTTGAATGCTGAAATGACGAGCAAACTCCGTCGTGCTTGCTTCGAGAAAGAAGTTAAGTTGTTGGTGGTAAAGAACTCGTTTTTGAAACATGTCCTTGCATCGCTCAGTGACGAATACGCTGAACTAAATCCTTCGCTCAAAGGTTCAACAGCATTGATGTTTAGCAATGTTGGCAACGTTCCTGCAAAACTTATCAAGGAATTCGGTGCTGCAAATGGTAAACCAGAGTTGAAAGCAGCATATGTAGAGCAATCAATCTACGTAGGTGCACAGCAACTCGATGCTTTGGTAGCAATAAAGAGCAAGGAGGAACTTATTGCGGATATTATTGCACTCTTGCAATCGCCTGTTAAGAATGTCGTTTCAGGTCTCCAAGGAAGTGCAGGAAATAAGATACATGGTATCTTAGAAACATTAAGTAACAAATAATTAATTAGTAACAAATAATATTATAATAAAATGGCAGATATTAAGCAACTTGCAGAAGAGTTAGTAAATCTTACTGTAAAAGACGTAAACGAACTCGCTAAAGTTCTCAAAGAGGAATACGGTATTGAACCAGCAGCAGCAGCAGTAGCAGTAGCAGCAGGTCCTGCAGCAGCAGGTGCAGCAGCAGCTGAGCAGACTGAATTCGATGTTATTCTTAAGGACGCAGGTGCAGCTAAACTCGGTGTAGTAAAAGCTGTAAAAGAGAATGCAGGTCTTGGCTTGAAAGAGGCTAAAGAACTCGTTGACAAAGCTCCAGTAGCTGTTAAGGAGAAACTTTCTAAGGCTGACGCTGAAGCACTCAAGGCAAAACTCGAAGAAGCCGGAGCTACAGTTGAACTCAAGTAATTACGATCCAGTATAAGGATATGGTTTGAAGTTGACCTATCAGGTCGGCTTCAAACTTTTCGTGTTTCTTGTTGTAAGTTCAATTAATAAATTCTGTAAATGATTGCAAATAAAGCCGCAAGGGTAAATTTTTCTTCATTGAAAAAGCCGTTGCCATTCAACGACTTCCTTGAAGTACAATTGAAGTCATTCCGCGAGTTGTTCCAACTGGGTACAACGGCTGAAGACCGCAAAAACGAGAAGTTGTACCAAGTATTTGTCGACAACTTCCCTATAAATGATACGAGAAATAATTTCGTTCTCGAGTTTTTGGATTATAGTATAGATCCGCCTCGCTATAGCATTCAAGAATGCTTGGAACAAGGATTGACTTATAGTGTTCCCTTGAAGGCAACTCTGAAACTTTCGTGCAACGATCCAGAGCACGAAGATTTCGATACCGTTGTTCAAGAGGTATATTTAGGCATGATTCCTTATATGACTGAGAAAGGCAGTTTCGTTATTAACGGAGCTGAGCGAGTTGTAGTTTCTCAGTTGCACCGTTCGCCTGGCGTATTCTTTGGTCAGAGCGTTCATGCTAATGGTACGAAGCTCTATTCGGCCAGAATCATACCTTTCAAAGGCTCTTGGATTGAATTTGCAACAGACATTAACAATGTTATGTATGCATACATAGACCGTAAGAAAAAACTTCCGGTAACAACTATGTTGCGTGCAATTGGATTCGAATCAGATAAAGATATCCTTGAGATATTTGGTCTTGCTGATGAGATAAAAGTTAGTAAGACAAGTTTGAAGAAATGTGTAGGTCGTAAATTGGCTGCACGTGTTCTCAAATCATGGGTTGAAGACTTCGTTGATGAAGATACGGGTGAAGTAGTTTCTATTGAACGTAATGAGACTATAGTAGATCGCGAAACTATTTTGCTTGATGAGCACGTAGATGCAATTCTTGACTCAGGTGCTAAGACAATTCTTTTGCACAAAGAGTCGCAGAATGTTGCAGATTATGCTATCATCTATAACTCACTACAAAAAGACCCATGCAACTCAGAGAAAGAGGCTGTAGTATATATCTATCGTCAGTTGCGTAATGCAGATCCCCCCGATGAGGCTACTGCACGTGATGTCATAGATAAATTGTTCTTCTCTGATAAACGTTATGACCTCGGTGATGTAGGTCGCTACAGATTGAATCAGAAACTCAATCTTAATACAGATCTCTCTATTCGTGTGCTCACGAAGGAGGATATGATTGAAATTATCAAACATCTTATCGAGTTGCTCAACTCGAAAGCAGATGTTGACGATATAGACCACTTGAGCAACCGTCGTGTTAGAACTGTAGGTGAGCAACTTGCAAGTCAGTTCAGCGTTGGTTTGGCTCGTATGGCACGTACCATTCGTGAGAGAATGAACGTTCGCGATAACGAAGTCTTTACTCCTATTGACCTTATCAATAGCAAGACTTTGGCATCGGTAGTAAATAGCTTCTTCGCTATGAATGCCTTGTCGCAGTTCATGGATCAAACGAACCCACTTGCAGAAATCACACACAAACGCCGTATGTCGGCTCTCGGTCCTGGCGGTCTTTCTCGCGAAAGAGCAGGTTTCGAGGTGCGAGATGTGCACTATACTCACTATGGCCGTTTGTGTCCTATTGAGACTCCAGAAGGTCCAAACATTGGTTTGATTTCTTCGTTGACAATTTTTGCTAAGATTAACGACCTTGGTTTTGTTGAAACCCCTTATCGTAAAGTTGTTAATGGCAAAGTAGACCTTTCAGAAGAGGGATTGCAATATACCTCAGCAGAAGACGAAGAGCATAAGATAGTTGCTCAAGCAACAACACCAATGGACGATGAAGGTAACATTATTGCTGAGCGCGTTAATGCTCACCAAGATGCCGACTTCCCTGTAGTTGATAAATCTCAAGTTGACTTGATAGACGTTGCTGCTAACCAAATAGCATCAGTAGCATCTTCACTTATTCCATTCTTGGAGCATGATGACGCTAACCGTGCATTGATGGGTGCAAACATGATGCGCCAGGCAGTTCCTATTTTGCGTCCTGAAGCTCCTATCGTTGGTACAGGTCTTGAAGAGCCTATCATCCGTTTCTCTCGTACACAAGTTACAGCAGAAAAGGATGGCGTTATCGACTATGTAGATGCAAATCGTATAGTAGTTCGTTATGATTATACTGATGACGAACGTTTTGTACGCTTTGATCCTGATACTAAGGAATATATACTTCCTAAATTTCAGAAGACGAACCAAAGTACCTCTATCGACCTCCAGCCAATCGTTAAGAGAGGTGAGCGCGTTGTAAAGGGCCAAGTTTTGACACAAGGTTACGCGTCGAACAATGGTGAACTTGCTTTGGGTCGTAACTTGAAAGTTGCGTTTATTCCATGGAAAGGATACAACTTCGAGGATGCTATTGTAATTTCTGAAAGAGTAGTTCGTGAAGATATATTCACCTCTGTTCATGTTGATGAATATTCCGTAGAAGTTCGTGATACTAAGCGTGGTATGGAAGAGTTAACTTCGGATATACCTAACGTAAGCGAAGATGCTACGAAGGATCTCGACGAGAATGGTATAATTCGTATAGGTGCTCACGTTAAACCTGGTGATATACTTATTGGTAAGATTACACCTAAGGGTGAGAGTGATCCTACACCAGAAGAAAAACTTCTTCGTGCAATATTTGGTGATAAAGCAGGAGACGTAAAAGATGCATCGTTGAAAGCTACTCCATCGTTGAGCGGTGTCGTTATAGGTCGTCATCTATATACACGAATTATCAAGGATCGCAAGTCGCGTACCAGCGAGAAGACGATTCTTGCTACAATAGACGAAGAATTTGCTAAGAATACCAACGAGCTTCGTGATCGCTTGGTAGAGAAACTTGTGACATTAGTAAACGGAAAGACTTCGCAAGGAGTTAAGGATAATTACGGTGTTGAAGTTATAGCAAAGGGCGTTCGTTTTACACGTGCCATACTCAATGAGCTAAATTATCAAGATGTTAATCCTACAAAGTGGACATCAGATAAAGATAAGAACGACCTCATTTATGCTGTTATTCATAACTATAGAATGAAGTATAAGGAGTTCGAGGCTATAGAGAAGCGCAAGAAGTATAACGCAACTATCGGTGATGAACTTCCTTCGGGAATCATGCAGATAGCAAAAGTATACATAGCTAAGAAACGTAAGATCCGTGTAGGTGACAAGATGGCAGGTCGTCACGGTAACAAAGGTATCGTGTCGCGTATTGTACGTTTGGAAGATATGCCATTCTTGGATGATGGAACGCCAGTAGATATTGTTCTTAACCCTATGGGTGTGCCTTCACGTATGAACTTGGGTCAGATTTATGAGACAATACTCGGTTGGGCAGGTCGTGAACTTGGTTTGAAGTTCGCAACGCCAGTATTCGATGGTGCATCGCTCGACGATATTACTGCATACACGCGTAAAGCAGGACTTCCAGATGTAGGACGTACATACCTATATGATGGCGGAACTGGCGAACGTTTCCACCAGCAAGCTACTGTAGGTGTTGTGTATATGCTTAAACTTGGCCACATGGTTGATGATAAGATGCACGCGCGTTCAATCGGTCCATACTCACTTATTACGCAGCAGCCTCTTGGTGGTAAAGCACAATTTGGTGGTCAGCGTTTCGGAGAGATGGAGGTTTGGGCACTCGAAGCATTCGGTGCAGCCAACGTTTTGCAAGAAATACTTACTGTTAAGTCTGATGATGTTATCGGCCGCGCTAAGGAATACGAGGCAATTGTAAAAGGCGATTTGATGCCTACACCAGGTATACCAGAATCGTTGAACGTACTTTTGCACGAAATGCGTGGTTTGGGTCTTAGCATCACCCTCGAGTAAAATAGTTATGTGAGGTGCGATGAATAGTCGCATCTCACTATTAATAATCTCATAGAGATAAGAAACAAAAATAACTCTCTACTAATATGGCATTAAGAAGAGATCAAAAGAATAAAGGCAACTTTTCAAAGATTTCGATAGGTTTAGCATCGCCCGAAGAAATACTTGAGATGTCGAGTGGTGAGGTTTTGAAGCCCGAAACCATAAACTATCGTACATATAAACCGGAGCGTGATGGCTTGTTCTGTGAGCGCATTTTTGGCCCGGTTAAAGATTATGAATGCCACTGTGGAAAATATAAACGTATTCGTTATCGCGGCATTGTCTGCGACCGATGCGGTGTAGAAGTAACCGAGAAGAAGGTACGTCGCGAGCGTATGGGTCACATCTCACTTGTTGTGCCTGTTGCTCACATCTGGTACTTCCGTTCGTTACCAAACAAAATTGGATATTTGTTAGGCTTGCCAACAAAGAAGGTTGATGCTATTGTATACTATGAACGTTACGTAGTTATTCAACCTGGTGTGAAAGAGGCTGATGGCGTTCAGGCACTCGACTTCCTTACGGAAGAAGAGTATTTGGCAATAATGGATACTCTTCCAAAAGAGAACCAATATCTTGCCGATGATGATCCTAATAAGTTCATCGCAAAAATGGGTGCTGAAGCTTTGGAAATGCTTCTTGCTCGCTTAAATCTTGACGAGCTTTCATACGAACTCCGCGACAAGGCAAACAAAGAGACTTCTCAAATGCGTAAAAACGACGCATTGAAGCGTTTGCAAGTTGTTGAGGCTTTCCGCGAATCGCACGGAAGAAACAAGCCTGAATGGATGATTATGAAGGTTATTCCTGTAACTCCTCCAGAGTTGCGTCCGCTCGTTCCATTGGACGGTGGTCGTTTCGCTACTTCGGACTTGAATGACCTCTATCGTCGTGTAATTATACGTAATAACCGTTTGAAGAGACTTATTGAGATTAAGGCTCCTGAAGTTATTCTCCGTAACGAGAAACGTATGCTTCAAGAGGCAGTTGACTCACTTCTCGATAACTCACGTAAGTCGAACGCTGTTAAGACCGATTCGAACCGCGCTTTGAAGTCTTTGAGCGATAGCCTCAAGGGTAAGCAAGGTCGTTTCCGTCAGAACTTGCTCGGTAAACGTGTTGACTACTCTGCGCGTTCGGTTATTGTCGTTGGTCCAGAACTTAAGATTCATGAGTGCGGTTTGCCTAAATATATGGCAGCCGAGCTATATAAACCGTTCATCATACGTAAACTCATTGAGCGTGGTATAGTTAAGACGGTTAAGTCGGCTAAGAAGATTGTCGACAAGAAGGCGCCAGTAGTATGGGATATTCTCGAAAATGTTATGAAGAACCACCCAATACTGCTGAACCGTGCCCCGACGCTTCACCGTCTTGGTATTCAGGCATTCCAACCTAAGATGATCGAGGGTAAAGCAATCCAACTTCACCCACTCTCTTGTTCGGCATTCAACGCCGACTTCGATGGTGACCAGATGGCTGTGCACCTCCCACTTGGCAATGCTGCCGTTTTGGAGGCTCAGTTGTTGATGCTTGCGTCGCAGAACATTCTTAACCCAGCCAATGGTGCTCCTATCGCCGTTCCTTCACAGGATATGGTTCTTGGTTTGTATTACATAACCAAGGAACGCGCAGGCGCTAAGGGCGAAGGTCTCATCTTCTACTCTCCAGAAGAGGCTGAAATTGCATACAACGAGAAACGTGTCGACCTTCACGCAAAAGTTAAGGTACGTACGTATGACTTGAATAAAGATGGTGAACTCACGCTACAACTTATCGATACTACCGTAGGTCGTATCTTGTTCAACAACGTTGTTCCGCGTGAAGTAGGCTTCATCAACAGATTGGTAACTAAGAAATCTCTTCGTGATATTATTAGCCAAGTTCAGAAAGCTTGCGGTATGCCTCGCACAGGCGAGTTCCTCGATGCTATTAAGAATCTTGGTTATCGTATGGCGTTCGAAGGTGGTCTTTCGTTTAGCCTTGCCGATGTGATTATTCCTGAAGAGAAGAAGACGCTCGTTGATTCGGGTTATCAAGAGGTTGCCGATGTTATGAATAACTATAACATGGGTTTCATCACCAACAACGAACGATACAACCAGATAATTGATATTTGGACACACGTAAACGCTACATTGACCGACATTCTTATGAAGCAGTTGAGTAGCGACCGTCAGGGCTTCAACTCAGTATACATGATGCTTGACTCTGGTGCGCGTGGTTCTAAGGAGCAGATTCGTCAGCTTTGCGGTATGCGTGGTTTGATGGCTAAGCCTCAGAAATCTGGTGCTGAAGGTCCTCAAATTATTGAGAACCCAATTCTTGCAAACTTCAAGGAAGGTCTTTCGGTGTTGGAGTACTTTATCTCTACTCACGGTGCTCGTAAAGGTCTTGCCGATACCGCATTGAAGACAGCCGATGCAGGTTACTTGACACGTCGTCTTGTTGATGTATCTAACGATGTCATCATTACCAGCGAGGACTGTGGCACACTTCGAGGTCTTGAATGTACAGCCGTTAAGAATGGTGAAGATGTTGTGGCTACGCTCTACGAGAGAATTCTCGGTCGCGTTTCGGTTCACGATGTACAACACCCTGTTACTGGCGAAATCATTGTTCACGCAGGAGAAGAGATTACCGAAGCAAAAGCTCAGGCAATTGAAGATTCACCAATCGAAATGGTAGAAATACGTTCGGTACTTACTTGTGAGTCGAAGAAAGGCGTTTGTGCTAAGTGCTATGGACGTAACCTTGCAACAGGTCGTATGGTACATATCGGTGAG
>Ga0307456_100022_pt1 | contig 10263 bp, 2 predicted proteins | sample GoafecGrGen6Rep3_FD_203831 | JGI IMG/M metagenome (GOLD analysis project Ga0307456, IMG submission 203831) | Metatranscriptome of enriched fungal communities from goat fecal pellet, Isla Vista, California, United States - Reed Canary Grass... ...
ATCCAAGGGAGGTTAGGGGCCCGAGGAGAGGGAAGTGGTCGGGCGGTGAAGGCCCGCAGGGTCCATTATCTAGGGAATGGGAACCTGCAAGTAAACGGAGATTTTTCGACATCTTTCCCTTCGTGAGAGGGGGAAAACCCGGATCAGAGGCGAGTGTTCACCGCTGAAAAGGAATGATATATATGAACACAAAGACAACTAAGTTCTTGGCTGTCCTCGCCGTATTCGCTATGGCATTCGCAGGTATCGTGGTCATCGCGCCTGCGGACCAGAGCGATGCGAACACGGCGTCGACATACCTCGCAGAGGGTACCGAAACGACGGTCCCTGCTGCGACTACGGGGAATGTAGTAGCAAATCAGGTAGTCCTCGATAATGGAATAGAGCTGACCGCAGTAAATGGTACAACAGCGACGATTTACCTGGTGAATGGAAAGACAGTGACACTTAAAGGAGCTACCTCAGGGTCTGCCATCACGGTCTACGCAGTGAAGTCGGCCGAGGCGGATTCCAACGGCACGTACACAGTCACCTACCTCAAGGGGGATGGCGAAACCGGCTCGCCCGATTCGAAGATAGCGCTGACCCTTTTGGGTTCGACAGATTCCGTGACGGTCAAAGCAACCTATGGGAAGGCCGGGACTGCTGCAACGGCAGGTAATTACGGAACTGCATCGTCTTTCGAAATCGGCGGAACAGCGGCGACGGCTAGCGATTCGATAACATGCACACCGTGCAGCATTGCAGGGGCTACAATGGGAACCTTCAAAGTCAAAGCGGATACGACAGGTCTTACCTATTTGAGCGCAACGGCACCCACGAACCTGGTATACGGCTATCTCGCAACGATCGGAAGCAAATACACGTTCTACAACTCCTCCGTCTCTAAAACTATCGCGACAACTGCGAATACGGACAATGTCAAAATAATCGAGGCTGACAAACTGATCGTAACTTCAGAAATCGCGAACGCCGAGAACAAGATCGTCACATTCACCGTCACCGGTTACAAAGGAACGACAGGTGCGTACTTGACCATCACAGGCGGTAACTATAATTCAACATCAGGTATGGCACCGACAGTGGCAATGGTCAATGGAGGCTCCGTTAACCCTTCAGGGATACTGGATATCACGGCCGAGGTATCGGCAGTAGTGAGCATTACCAACGGAGCTGCCTTCGGTTCCGGAATGACCATTGTGGTAAGGGAGAACGTCGACCTCACCACCGTGTCAAGCGGTCCGACTTTCGGAGGAACGATGGAACTCTACGGGAAACTCACCACCGCAGAGGGTGCACTCACTGGATCCCCTCTCATAAAGGTCGAGAGCGGAGCCACATACACTGCGAATGCATCCGATGCTGTCAGAGTGACCACCATCAATTCGGACGAGTATTCCGCGATCGAAGGGATCTGGTACGGAAAGATCACAGACAAGACGCTCAAAGGGGATATCAACGTGCCCTTGGGAGAGACCCTCACCATTGACGGCGATCTCCTCCTCAACGGGAAGAGTATAATCGTGGATGGAGACCTCGTGATCTCCGCTAACTCCCGTGTCTACGACTGTTGCGCTACGGCCGGGAAAATAATCCTCGCCAAAGGGGCGGAGCTCGTACAGAACGGAATGGTTGGCGGTGTCAACGGAGTCGGCATCTATGCATACGGTACCGGGACCGGAAGCACTAGCGCTTACATCACCGAGAAGTACGTCAGCGGACTCGGCATCGAGGCTACTGGAATTGATGCGATGACTATCTCCGGATCGGTCCAGGCGATCAAAGCCACCGGCAGCGAGATAACCGTTCACGGTCCTGGATCTTCAGGTACCAGTGCGGTCACAATCGGGAGCCTCACGATAGGTTCCAATGTGGCGCTAAATCTCACAGCCGGCTCGGAATACGAAGTCGAGACCGGCTCGGACCTTGTGGTCTACGGAACCATATCGTCCACGGGTTCCGAGGTCAGCGTGACCCTCAGCAACAACACCACCCTCAAAATGAATGGGGTCAGCTCTTCTGCGGTGATTTTCAGCGCATCGACGGGAAAGGCAGGTTCTTTCGTACACTCCACGTTCAAATCCGACGGGAAAGTCACAGGATATGAGCTGTCCGTCTCGAGGAACCAGGTCTCCAGTACTACCTACCAGAGAATGTATGTCTCCGGTAACGTCACCCTGGTCGCGGGACAGACCGAAGGTACACTCACCTCGACCGGAGAGATCTATGTGGCATCCGGAGCGGAACTTTCGTTAGCGTCCGGGCTCACCATTGACAACGATTACGTGAAGGTCGACGGAAGGATAACAGCGGTTGGAAGTGTTACGGCCAACATCGCAAAGATCGGTGCAGCAGCTTATTCGGTGACCGAGTCGGGTGTTACATCCATGTTCTTTACATCCGTTTCCGAGGCGATCGCGAATCTCACCACCGCCGACAACAAGACCGTCAACATCAAACTTGACTCGTTCAGCGACAGCTTCGATGTACCGGCAGGATGCACGGTCTCACTGAACAAGTATGGTTTCGACCAAACTGTCAGCTACATAACCGTCAGCGGCAACATCGTGGTCAAAACCGACGGAATACTCACTGGAAGCAACATCAAGGTCGAGGGATCCCTGACGGTTGAGCCCAGGGCGAACTGCGTCACACCTTCCGCATACGATGTAAAGGGAACGCTGTCCGACGGTTCCACCAGATACAGCGGTCTCGTTTATGCGGTCAAGAATGCGGCCTACGGGGACGTCATCGATGTCACGTCCTCATCGATCACATCGGACCTCACCATACCCGAGGGAGTCACGGTCAATGTCAAAACATCCCTCACCGCCACCAAGAACATCACGGTGTCGGATGAGGCTCAGCTCAACCTGAAGAACAATGCGACCCTCACCGCCGCATCCACAAGCAAGATCGTCGTCAACGGCCTCCTGGATGCCTCCAAGGGTACGTACTCCGGGAACGGCGCCAAGGTCTCTGCGACAGGTACGGCGAAATTCACCGAAGGGACGACAGTCAATGCGGTCGGGGCCTACTTCACCGACGACTACCTGTATGTGACCACCCTCGCCGGAGCGGCGTTGCTCGCTGCCGATACCGGACAAGACATCCACATCGCGGGAACATACGCCGAGACCGGAACCGTCACCTGCAAGAACAATGTAGAGATCGATGCCGATTCCACCTTCACGGTCTCGGACCTCACCATGATCGGTGCGGCCGTATCCACGGCCGCGGCGACATCCGTATTGAACGGGAACGTCTCCCTCGCCACAGGCGACGGACTCGAGTTCGCAGAGGTCAAGCTGTCCAAGTACAGCGGGACCGGTTCCGCACTCGCTTCCGTCAAGACCACAAGCGCCATGGGAGTCGACTCCTACAAGGCCACCATCAATGCGCTCAACAACGCCGTCACCGTCCTCGACGGGACCCTGAACCTCACCGCGGCCGCTATCGCAGTCGCTGAGAACTCCGTCATCACAGTCGGTGACGGTGCGGTGCTCGTAGTGCCTGCCGGAGCGACGCTCACGGCTGCTGTAGATACAGCCAAGGTCGTCATCGACGGAGAGCTCGATGTCGTCGGTACTCTGAACCTCACAGGTTCGAAGGCTTATGTGAACGGGACCCTCGATGTCAAGTACAACAAGAGTTCCGAGTACGGGACCGCGAACGTATCTAAACTGGATCTCCAGGGGACCCTGGACATCGAGACCGGAGCAGTGTTCAACCTGACAGGGGCCATCACCTCGGGCAAGCCGGCCATCGGAGCCGTGCCTGCAATCAACGGTATCGTCATGACCAACAGCGCAGATGCAGTGAAACATTACATCCTCGCATTCGCGGGAAGCGACATGTCCGGATTGATCATGGACCCCGACGCGCTCGGAGCATCCCAGGCGGTCAAGACCGTGTTCTACATCAACGGGGCCGAGTACATGACGGTCTACGCAGGGACCTCCAACGTCCCTAACGTCTCCGAAGTAGTCGGAGGACTCGCCTTCGATATCGAGGGACTCGACAAGGCCGAATTGGCCAAGCTGAAGACAATAGGAGGCTGGGGACTCACCGAAAATCATGCGATCGGAGCGGACCAGAAGCTCTCCGCAGAGATCTCTGCGGCAAAGATCACGATGACCGTCTCATGGGCATCAGGACTCTCGATCTACATTGACAACGTCAGGATCAACGATGGGAAGGATTATCAGATCACCGTCGGGAACCACAAGGTCTCCGCCAAGGTCGACCCCGGATACGCATGCGACGACATGAGCATCACCTTCAACGGCGTGCCCTTGACCGCGGCCGGACTCAACCTCACCGTTGACGATGACGGAGCGATCCTCGCTGTCAACGGAGACGTCTACGAACCCGCACCGACCCCTGAAGAGAAGTCCGACTGGACGATCAACACCATCCTCCTATGCATACTTGTCGTGCTGATAGCCATCATGGCCGTCATCGTCGCGCTCAGGCTCAACAGGGGATGATGAGAGGAGAGAAGCGTTTCCGAGAATCGTGATAACATGAAAAAGGAAATGAAGACATTCTTCGCGGTGATGGCCGTCGCGCTGATGATGGCGGTAGCCATCGTCCCCGCGGTCGGGAACGACAACGTCTCCGACGCGGCCACCACCCCCGGGAGCATCCCTGAAATGGGGGACTACGGGTATGTGATCAGATTGGATAGCACATCGAGCGTGCAGCTTTCCGCTGTCGTGTATGCCGATGCGCAAACCCCGGCAGGACAGGAGGTCTACTCCGAAGCTAACAGCACGGCGAGGGCCATCCCCGCGGCCATGCAAACCGGGGTATTCAGTTTCAACTCTGACACAGGTCTCGGACCGTTCAACTCGTTCTACGCCGCGATCAACGCGTCCCCGGATGAGAGCAAATACGCAACGGACGAAGGCAATGAACCCAGGATCAACAACCAGATCGGAGGAGTGGCATATGTCCTCAACCCCGATAACCTGAAGCAGACACTGGCAGGCAAGGCGTACACTCCCCAGCTGTACAACATCATGCTGGTCATACCCACAGTCTACTGGGATGTGTACACGGATGATGATGGGAACACGTACCTGTGCATGTCGAACACGAGCGACTTCGGTTTCAATTCGGTTAATACCGACAAAGTGAAACTGAGTTCATACAGCTCGTTCAAGGCGAATGCGAAGGCGTATGCTCATACATTCACCGTTACGGAAGGGTCTACGACCGCGCAAGTCACGTTCCCGTACATTGCTATCGGTGTATACGAGGGATACAGAACGAACAGTGGAGATGCATCGAACTACGGGGTCAATGCCGAACAACTGGTATCCTGGCCAGATAGAGAGCCCAGGATAGGGAAGGGAGCAAACTTACGTGAAAATGCCAAAGTCGGTAACGATGGCAACGACAACGGGACATATATGCTCTGGAACTACTACCAGTGGACGCTCTACAAGATGATGTCCTATACGGTCATGGGTAACATGAACTCCCAGTTCATCATGGGATACGGAAACACCGGAACGACTGATGGTTCGGATTCCGTCAAAACCGGAAGGAACTCGTCCGACGCATCATCGGTCACGGGAGCGACATCCGCCGCATACGAGCTCTCGGGACCTCACGGCTCAAGCGGTTATGCTGTCTCGCTTTTTGTAGAGAACGCATGGGGTTCTATATTTGAATTCGTTGATGACGCCGCGCTCGATGAGAAAAAGCTATTTGTCAATAACCGTTTAGTCGTACCGAGCGGTGACCTTGTAGCGTCCGATCTGATTGATATAGGAATCTCCGGAGTTGGAGGGGATACTGGGAGAAAGATTACATCAACCAGTACAGAGGCGGCCTCATGGAACATGCCGCTGACTGTATCGGGTCAAACGGAGGACGAGGGGAACGCGCTAAACGATAACGTATGGTATAATGGTGGCTTCAACAGTATAATCGTAGGTGGGAGGTATAACCACGGATTAAACTGTGGTCTAGACTGCATTCGTGCCAACTACAAGATGGATCAAACACCTACAGATGGGGGGGCCCGCTTGGCATATGTCATGACTGCCGATGCGGTGGCTGCTACGACCGCTCTCACCCTTAGCGGTGGGGACGAGCCCGGATCGGCCACAGCCGTGTTAGGTCAGACATCCGTGTCGGATCTGATCGAGCCGCAGAAGACCGGATATGACGTCGAGGGTTATTACGTCGACAGTCAGTTCGAGACGAAGATCATGGATGTGGCTGGGAACTTCGAGTCATCCGTGACGAATTACACCGACGCTAACGGCGGTTGGATTTGGTCAAATGGACCTCTGACGCTGTATGTGAAATGGACGGAATCGGTGAACGTGGTCGTGAATAGCGCCGATGAGCTGATCGCAGTTCTCGAATTAGGGGCTGCATCCCAGATATCCTTCGGTGACGATATCGTGATCCAGGACCAAGTGGACCTGGAATTCGCCAGCCTCAGGATCTACCTCGATGATCACGTGCTCGTGCTCGATAACGGGAAGAGCCTCAAGGTCGAGAACACCATCATCTACAGCGGAGGGGACCAGGCCATCGGCGATGTCCTTGAACAGAACTCATTCATCTTCATAAAGGATGGGCATCTTGTCAACGTCAATTCCGACATCTACACACCCGTCATCTTCGGCGAGGATGGAAGCGTGGACAACACGAGGGCCAAGAACGAGACCCGTTCCGGAAGCACGACTGGCGATGTGGTGCGCGTAGGTTATGGGAACACCCTGACCGTCAGCGACTACAGGCTCACCAGCAACAACAATGCGGACATATACGGTAAGCTCGTCCTCACGGGATCGAACACGATCGCGGCCGGGGCCAATATGTATGTGCTGGGAGAAATGGTCGTTCAAGGGACCATGACCGTCACGGGTTCTCTGTACGACTTCGGAAAGGTCACTCTGCATGGCGACATGGCGGTGGCCGGGGATTCTCGCAGCAATGCTTCGTCCCTGCTGCATGTCCAGCCTGTGAAGCCGGCTGTAGTGGACAACGCTTACGAGAGATACGCACCTCTGGAATTCGCCTATGATGACAGCGGATGGGGATTCAGGGTGATGGAGTCCGCGAATGTTACCATCGCAGAGGCGAGCACCGTGGAGTACACCAACACCCTCTACATAGCCGGCGCCAATGGAGGATTCAATGCGTTCCGTGTCGACGGGACCCTTGACATGGACGGACTCCTCACTGGGCCGGAAGCGGGCAATGCTGCCGCTCTGACCGCAGTCATAACCAATAACGGTCTCATAAGGTTCAACGGCACGTCGGATATGCTAGCTGCAGATCTTCAGTCTGGAGCCATCGTGATCTCGATGCTGGACGGATCGGAGCTCGGCATCACCAAGGTCGACGGAACGATCCTGATCGAGGACCGCGACGCATGCGGATACGATGCCTACGGAATGGACCAGAGTAAGTACGATGTCGACGGGTCGAACATATTCGCCGCGATCGATATCAGAGGGCTCAAGGTCTCCGAGGGGATCTTCACGAAGGTCGCGTCCGGCGTCAAGCACTACTACAGCTGCCTGAACATATCGGGTACCGTCGCCGCTCAGAACGAGACGGGAGGATCGATGATCGACATCTCCAAGGGTACGGCTGGCATTTTGCAGTCCAAGATCGTCGTGTCGGACGACCTCTACATAGGCGAGAAGGTCGAGTTCCTGATACACGGCGGACTGACGGAGGTCGCGTCCGATGCCACGGTCACGGCCCTCCTGGGAGGTCAGCCGGATGATAAGGCGATAAAAGTCGACACGCAAGCCAATTATCCCCAGGCGACCCTTACCGTCCATGGTAAGGTCATCGTGGGCGGGAAGGAGCATACCGCGATGGACTTCTCCAACGGGGTGCTGAACGCATCTGCCTATACCACGATCGATGCCCAGACCTATGTCACCACATACTACACCAACGCCGATGCCGCCCTCGCGGCGATCGCAACCGCCGATGGAAAGGAGGTCAAGATGTACGGCACCAACTCGGTGGAGAGGAACTTCGCCCTGGAGAAGGGCCAGAAACTCACTCTCGTCGGGGACAATGCCGAGCTGGTGATCTCCGGTACCGTGGAGGTCGGGGACAATGCCGTCGTCCAGGGACCTGGACACATTGATGTGGAGGGGACCCTGGCGTTCGAGAACTACTTCGGCTCGTACAGGGCCGACGAGGTGGTCTCGGATGTCGTGTTCGACAACTATCCTGCCAGGACGTACGCCTCCCTTTCGAATGCGGTCGTGATGCCCGGGGTCACCAAGGTCATCCTCGGTAAGGATGTCAGCCTGTACGAGGACCTCACCGTCCCCAGCGGCGTGCAGGTCTACAGCACGCTGTACGGTATCACGGTAGGGAAGAACTGCATCCTCACCGTGGACGGGGAGGTCGTGCTCACCAGAGGAACGGTCCAGTTGACCGTCCCTGATAAGGTGGAGAGCACCCCCGCGAAGCTCGTGGTCAACGGCTGTGTCATCACCAAGGACTACATCAACAAGAACCAAAATGTATCTGCTACAGTGAACGGCGCCCATTACGACAAGACGTACGAAGGGTCGGTCATGCATTACATCAGCAGCGCGGCCATCGCGGCGCAGAACATGTCTGCTGGCGATGTCCGCATGGTTGGCAGCGTGTCCGTCAAGGATGTAACGTTCACGCACGACCCCCAGAAGGACGCGCTCGTGATCTCTGTCCCGAAGTCCTACGCATGGAAGTGGGATTCGACCCAGAATGAGTACGTAACCGAGAAGAAGACCAGCGTATTCACGATGGACGGCCTCGTGCTCGACGGCGCGAGCATGGATCTCACCGCTGCGGATGGCGGATTCGCCACCGGTACCGTCAAGGCATCCACCGGCGGAAAGGCGGTCGGTCAGATCGCCCTCACCCAGGCGAAAGGCATTATCATCGCTTCGGATTCGGAGGAGACGGCGACCGGCATCGACGCATTCATGTACCTGAGAGGGATCCAGGCAGGGACCCTGACGGTTGAAGGCGGAACGGTGACCATCGCCGACGGATACGAGACGCAGACAACAGCCACCTCGAGGTTCACAGTCGCGTCCGGGGCACAGCTGGACATCACGTCCGCCGTCACTCTCGGCGGCACCTATGTCACCATAGCCGGCGACGTCCTTGTCACCGGGGCCGCCGGGGCACTCACCACGGAAGGAACCACCGCGGTCAGCGGATCCATAGCCGTCTCCAAGAAAGGGGATCTGACCGTCAAGGGAACGATGAATCTCACGGGAACGATCGACGTCAGTGACGCAAGGGACCTCGAGGGGTCCTTCAACCTGTCGGGAACCGGAGCCAAGATGGCCAAGCTGGTGGTGGGCGTCAAGCCTGCCGAGCTCGGTGCGAATGCCGCCGTCGCCGGTACGGTCATGATCAACGATTACGCATACGTGAAGGTCTACGGCGGTGCATCCGTCGGAGGCGTCACCGACACCTCGGGAGCTGCGGACAATGTGATCTCCGCGGCCTACCATGTCAACGGTACGGGTTACATGGATGTGATCGCCATCGACGGTGCGATATCGGCATACCTGCCGATATACGACGAGACGTTCTCTTTGAAAGGGCTCGACAACGGCATAAGGTCCCAGGCGACCGGGCTGTACGCCTTTGATAAGGAAAGCAAGCTCTCCAGCTGCTGGTATACCTCCGCGTCGTACACGGCGAGCAAGCTGATCTACACCCACGAGGCCACCAGTCCTACGAAGATCACTTCCGTCGTGAAGGCGTTCTACGGGCTTGCGGACCCCGCAAAGGTCTATGGTACCGTGACCGTCGGGACCGGGCTCGATCTGTACGTCGACGGGAAGAACTACGAACCCAAGTCCTACTACGGTGAGGAGGACTTCTTCACCGTGGGCACTCACAGCGTGTACGTGCAGTTCAAGACCGGATACGAGTGGGATGACGTGACCATCAAGTTCAACGGTTCCATCGTCCCCGCCACCGCGACCGGCGGAACGTTCACCATCACCGCGGATATGACCGAGTTCACTCTCGTCGCGGACGGTGCTGAGCCTTATACGCCCGATCCCACTCCCGAGGAGAAGTCCGAGTGGACCGTCACCACCATCCTCCTGTGCATAGTTGTAGTGCTGATCGCCGTTATGGCCGTCATCGTCGCACTCAGGCTCAACAGGAGCTGAAGTGACATCGGAACGATGTTGAACGAACACCAATAACCACAAGACAAACAGGGCCCGCAAGGGCCCATTCCCCACAGTGGCG
>Ga0307456_100023_pt1 | contig 10221 bp, 9 predicted proteins | sample GoafecGrGen6Rep3_FD_203831 | JGI IMG/M metagenome (GOLD analysis project Ga0307456, IMG submission 203831) | Metatranscriptome of enriched fungal communities from goat fecal pellet, Isla Vista, California, United States - Reed Canary Grass... ...
AAAACATATTGATGTTATCCATTCGATGTGTTATCATTAATTTGGTTAATGGATTAGTCCATTAGTCAATTTGGAGTTGGTTAACTTTAGGAGTGATTGAAATACAAGTTAAAATAGATAAAGGAAATAAAATCCCTTTATATTTGCAACTTAAAAAACAAATAATGGATTTAGTAAAAGATGGATCTTTAAAAGTTGGATATAAAATGCCTACAGAACGGGAATTGTCAGAAGAATTAAAAATAAGCAGAAATACTGTGAGTATGGCATATAAAGAATTAGAAAAAGAAGATATATTAAAATCATACCAAGGAAGAGGAACCTTTGTATTAGAAGAAGTAAAACTTTGGAAAAATGAAAATATAAAAGAAAAAATAAAAAAATTTGTGGATTTAGCTTTTGAGGAGTCCATAGAGGCTGGAATAGATGCAGATGAATTTTTAGAAATCGTTACAGAAAGAATAGAAGAAAAAAGAAAACTTATGAATGACATAAAAGGTATATATATAGAGTGCAATATAGAACAATCAAAAGTATTCGCTGAACAGCTAAAAGATAGAACAGGCATAGATTTTTCTCCTATGACAGTAAACGATTTAAAATTTATGAATAGAGAAGCACAAGAATTTATAAAAAGTAGTCAGATTATAATAACTACATTTAATCATGTGTATGAGGTAAGAAGTCTTTTAAGAGAATATAATAAAAATGTTTTGGGAGTGGCTATAACACCTAATCTTGAGACTATAGTTAAAATTGCAAGATTTCCCTCAAATACAAGATTTTTATTTGTATGTATAACAAAAGAATTTAAGTTTAAGTCAATGTCTGCATTAGAAAACGCTGGTTTAGCTAATCTTGATATTACTTATACCAATTCATTTGATAAAAATATATTAAAAGAAGAGAGTAGTAAATGTGATGTAATTATTGCATCACCAGGTAGATACCATGATGTAGAGGAAGTATCTGAAGGTAAAGAAATTATAAATTTTGCCTATAATCTAGATGATGGATCTGTAAAAGCTCTTAAATCTAAGTTGTTAGAAGTAAAATATTTAAAATAGTCACAAAGAGTAGACAAAATTAAATATTTTTTTATATAAATTATTCTAGGAGGTTTTTAAAATGGAAAAAAAGACTATAGTGCTTGGAGTTATTGGCTCAGATTGTCATGCAGTTGGTAACAAAATTCTAGATCATGCATTTACAAATGCAGGATTTAATGTGGTTAATGTTGGGGTATTATCTCCTCAAGAAGACTTTATAAAGGCGGCTATTGAAACAAAGGCGGATGCTATCTTAGTTTCATCTCTTTATGGACAAGGAGAAATTGACTGTAAAGGATTAAGACAAAAATGTGATGAAGCAGGATTAGAAGGAATACTTCTATATGTTGGTGGAAACATAGTTGTAGGAAAACAACATTGGCCAGATGTAGAAAAGAGATTTAAAGATATGGGATATGACAGAGTATACGCTCCTGGAACACCACCAGAAGTTGGTATAGCTGATTTGAAAAAAGATCTTAATATAGAGTAATTTTTTAAAAATCTATTGTTTTGCTACTAAGTTATTAAGTAGCACTACTCAATGAATTGGAGTGATAAGAGTGGATGCTTATTTACTATTGGATTTTGGTAGCACCTATACAAAATTAACAGCGGTAGATATTGAAAATGAAGAAATACTTGCTACAGCTAAAGATATAACTACTATAGAGGATGACATAATGACAGGTTTTAACAAAGCATATGAAAAGCTTTCTAAACAATTAGAAGGAAAAGAAGTAAATTTTGTTAAAAAGTTAGCATGTTCATCTGCTGCTGGTGGATTAAAAATGATAGCTATAGGATTAGTACCAGATCTTACAGCCGAAGCTGCTAAGAGAGCTGCTCTGGGAGCAGGAGCTAGGATACTTAATGTATATAGTTATGAATTATCATTAAAGGAAATAGAAGAAATAAAAAGTTCAAATTTAGATATAATATTATTAGCAGGTGGCACCGATGGTGGAAATAAAGAGTGCATAATACATAATGCTAAAATGCTAGCTAAGCACAATATAAATCTACCAATAGTTGTTGCTGGAAATAAGGCAGCAGCTGATACAGTTTCAGAGATATTAACAGAAGCTAATATTTTTCATAAGGTTACTGATAATGTAATGCCTAAGCTTAACATATTAAATGTTGAACCTGCAAGGGAAGAAATTAGGCAGATTTTTATGAAGAGAATAGTAGAAGCTAAGGGAATGAGCAATGCTGAGAACTTTATAAATGGTATACTTATGCCAACACCAGCGGCTGTTCTTAAAGCAGCAAGAGTTTTATCACAAGGAACAGATACAGAAGATGGAATTGGAGATTTAATTGTTGTAGATATAGGAGGAGCTACCACTGATATACATTCAATTGCAGATGGTGAGCCTACTAAACCAGGTGTGACCATGAGAGGACTTCAAGAACCTTTAGCAAAAAGGACAGTTGAAGGTGACTTAGGAATGAGATATTCAGCAGTTTCTTTATTTGAAGCTGCAGGTACTAGAAAAATACAAAAATATTTATGTGATAAAAGTGTAGATATAAAACAAAATTGCCAATTTAGATCTGAAAATATAAAAATGGTCCCAGAGACAGAAGAAGAAATTAAATTTGATGAAGTTATGGCGAAAGTAGCTACAGACATTGCAATAGAAAGGCACTCAGGATATATAGAAAGTGCTTATACACCTATGGGAGTAGTGTATACTCAAATAGGAAAAGATTTATTACAGGTAAAAACTGTAATTGGAACTGGTGGAGTCTTGGTACATAGTAAAAATCCAGGAGAAATATTAAAGGCGGGAACCTTTGATACAGAAAATCCAGTATATTTAAAGCCGCAAGATCCAGACTTCTATATAGATAAAACATATATCTTATCTTCTATGGGACTTTTAGCAGAAGATCATCCAGAAAAGGCGATAAGAATAATGAAAAAGTATTTAGTTAGAGTTTGATAGGAGGGAAATACAATGGAACTTAAAAATAAAAAATGGACTGATGAAGAGTTTCATAAACAAAGAGAAGAGGTACTACAACAATGGCCAACTGGTAAAGAAGTAGATTTACAAGAGGCTGTTGATTATTTAAAGAAAATACCAGCAGAAAAGAATTTTGCTGAAAAATTAGTATTAGCTAAGAAAAAAGGAATAACTATGGCTCAACCAAGAGCTGGAGTTGCTCTATTAGATGAACATATAGAATTATTAAGATATTTACAAGATGAAGGTGGAGCAGACTTTTTACCTTCAACAATTGATGCTTATACAAGACAAAATAGATATGACGAATGTGAAAATGGTATAAAAGAAAGTGAAAAAGCAGGAAGATCATTATTAAATGGTTTCCCAGGAGTTAATCATGGTGTTAAGGGATGTAGAAAAGTTTTAGAAGCAGTTAACTTACCACTACAAGCAAGACACGGTACACCAGACTCAAGATTATTAGCAGAAATAATTCACGCAGGTGGATGGACTTCAAATGAAGGAGGAGGTATCTCCTACAATGTTCCATATGCAAAGAATGTTACAATAGAAAAAAGCTTATTAGATTGGCAATATTGTGATAGACTTGTTGGTTTCTATGAAGAACAAGGTGTTCATATAAACAGAGAACCATTTGGTCCATTGACAGGAACACTTGTACCACCATCAATGTCAAATGCAGTTGGAATTACAGAAGCATTACTTGCAGCAGAACAAGGTGTTAAGAACATAACAGTTGGATACGGTGAATGTGGAAACATGATCCAAGATATAGCTGCATTAAGATGTCTAGAAGAACAAACAAATGAATATTTAAAAGCTTATGGATATAATGATGTATTTGTAACTACAGTATTCCACCAATGGATGGGAGGATTCCCACAAGATGAATCAAAGGCATTTGGTGTTATAGTTACAGCTACTACTATAGCAGCTTTAGCAGGAGCTACAAAAGTTATAGTTAAGACTCCTCATGAAGCAATTGGTATACCAACAAAAGAAGCAAATGCTGCAGGAATAAAAGCTACTAAGATGGCTTTAAATATGTTAGAAGGACAAAGAATGCCAATGTCCAAAGAATTAGAAACTGAAATGGCATTAATTAAAGCTGAAACTAAATGTATCCTTGACAAAACGTTTGAATTAGGAAAGGGAGATTTAGCTATAGGTACAGTTAAAGCATTTGAAACAGGAGTTATGGATATTCCATTTGGACCAAGTAAATATAATGCAGGTAAGATGATGCCAGTAAGGGATAATCTTGGATGCGTTAGATACTTAGAATTTGGAAATGTTCCATTTACTGAAGAAATAAAGAATTACAACAGAGAAAGATTACAAGAAAGAGCCAAATTTGAAGGTAGAGATGTTAGTTTCCAAATGGTTATAGATGACATATTTGCAGTTGGAAAAGGAAGATTAATTGGAAGACCAGAATAATAAATATTAGTTCTTAGATAAATAAGTTTATATCATGTTTATTGCTGAATAGAAATATTCAGCAATAGACCTGTATAAAATAAAAACAAAATAATAAAATAAAAATTCAAAATTTTTAAAAAGGACAGGTGAATATAATATGAAAATTGTAGACGTTCTTTGTACTCCAGGATTCACTGGATTTTACTTTGATGACCAAAGAGCTATTAAGAAAGGTGCAGGACATGATGGCTTTACATATACAGGAGAGCCAGTTACAGAAGGATTTACTCAAGTAAGACAAAAGGGAGAATCAATTTCTGTATTATTAATTCTTGAAGACGGTCAAGTTGCACATGGTGATTGTGCTGCTGTTCAATATTCAGGAGCAGGTGGAAGAGATCCATTATTCCTAGCATCAGATTTCATACCTGTTATAGAAAAAGAAATAGCACCAAAGTTAATCGGAAGAGAAATTACTAACTTTAAAGATATGGCTGAAGAATTCGATAAACTACAAGTGGGCGGAAAGAGATTGCATACTGCAATTAGATATGGTATAACTCAAGCTATACTTGATGCAGTAGCAAAAACTAGAAAACTTACTATGGCAGAAGTTGTAAGAGATGAATACAATCCAGGTGGAGAAATAGCTCCAGTACCAGTATTTACTCAATCCGGTGATGACAGATATGACAATGCTGATAAGATGATAATCAAAGAAGCAGACGTATTACCACACGCATTAATAAACAACGTTGAAGAGAAATTAGGATTAAAAGGAGAAAAACTTCTTGCATACGTTGAATGGTTAAGAGATAGAATAATAAAATTAAGAGTTAGAGAAGACTATAATCCAATATTCCACATAGATGTATATGGAACAATAGGAGCGGCTTTCAATAACGATACTAAAGCAATGGCTGATTACATTGAAACATTAGAAAAGGCTGCAGCTCCATTCAAGTTAAGAATAGAAGGACCTATGGACGTTGAAGATAGACAAAAACAAATGGAAGCAATGAGAGACTTAAGAGCAGAATTAGACGGAAGAGGAATAAAAGTTGAATTAGTTGCTGATGAATGGTGTAATACTGTTGAAGATGTTAAATTCTTTACAGATAACAAAGCAGGACACATGGTTCAAATAAAGACTCCAGACTTAGGTGGAGTTAACAATGCTGCTGAAGCAATTATGTATTGTAAAGCTCATGGTATGGGAGCATACTGTGGAGGAACTTGTAACGAAACTAACAGATCCGCTGAAGTTACAACTAACATAGGTATTGCTTGTGGAGCATCTCAAGTTCTTGCAAAACCAGGAATGGGTGTTGACGAAGGATACATGATCGTTAAAAACGAAATGAACAGAGTAATAGCACTTGCAGCAAGAAGAAAAAACAAATAATAATTGACTTAAAATAAGGAAAAAGGCGGTTTAAATTTAAACTGCCTTTTCCAATATTAATGAAGTCATATTAATGAAAGGAGGCATTTACTGATTTATTCAGTAAATAAATGCTTATGAAAGAAGTAAATGTTTCAGATATAACAAAGGCAGTAAGAGAGTTATGTATAGAAGCTAACTATAGATTACCAAAAGATGTTAAAGAAAAATTAGAAGAGTATGCCAAAAAAGAAAATTGGGATATGGCTAAAGGAATACTAGAAAAAATATTAGTTAACGTAGATATAGCTGATAAAGAAGATATGCCAGCATGTCAAGATACAGGAATGGCGTGTGTATTTGTTGAAATAGGGCAAGAGGTTCATATTACAGGCGGAAGCCTTGAAGATGCTATAAATGAAGGTGTAAGACAAGGATACATTGATGGATATTTAAGAAAATCCGTAGTTAATGATCCAATAGAAAGAATAAATACTAAGGATAATACTCCAGCAGTTATATACTATGACATAGTTCCAGGAGATAAATTAAAAATAACTGTAGCTCCTAAAGGATTTGGTTCAGAAAACATGAGCCAACAAAAAATGTTAAAACCAGCAGATGGATTACAAGGAGTAAAAGATTTTATAATAAAGGTTGTAAAGGATGCAGGGCCAAACCCATGTCCTCCAATAGTTGTAGGTGTTGGAATAGGTGGAACTTTTGATAGATCTGCAAACTTAGCTAAAAAAGCTTTAATGAGACCATTAGATCAAAGAAATTCTAAGCCTTTCTATGCTGATTTAGAAAAAGAACTATTAGAGACTATAAACTCATTGGGAATTGGACCTCAAGGTTTTGGTGGATTAACTACAGCACTAGCTGTTAATATAGAAACTTATCCTACTCATATAGCAGGACTTCCTGTAGCAGTAAATATTAACTGTCATGTAACAAGACATAAGAGCGTAGAATTTTAGGGGGGTACCAAATATGGAAAAGAGAATAACAACTCCACTAACAGCGGAGAAGGTTAAAGACTTAAAAGCAGGGGATTCAGTTCTTATCTCTGGTGTTATATATACTTCAAGAGATGCTGGACATAAAAGGTTAGTGGATTTATTAGATAAAGGAGAAGAACTTCCAATAGATGTTAAGGATCAAATTATATACTATGTTGGACCATCACCAGCAAAACCAGGTAATCCAATAGGTTCAGCAGGACCAACAACTAGCTATAGAATGGATCCATATGCTCCAAGACTTTTAGATATAGGTTTAAAGGGAATGATCGGAAAAGGTTTAAGATCTCCAGAAGTTATAGATGCAATAAAAAGAAATACAGGAGTGTATTTTGCAGCTATAGGTGGAGCAGCTGCCTTAATGGGTAAATCTGTTAAAAAGGCAGAAATAGTTTGTTATGAAGACCTAGGAGCAGAAGCATTAAGAAGATTAGAAGTAGAAGATTTACCAGTAGTAGTTGTTATAGATAGCGAAGGAAATAATTTATACGAAATAGGACAAAAAAATTATCTTGATAGTTTAAAGTAATACAGATTAGCAGAGAAAACTGAAGGGTAAAATCTTCAGTTTTCAATTGTTAATTTTAGAAAGGTAGGTTTATAAGATGAAAGTTAATAAAGTTGCAAAAGCTGGAACTTTGGAATCAAATGATATCCTTATAATGGTAATGCCAAATGATAAACCAGGAATTGAAATAGAACTTGAAAGTATAGTTATGAAACAATTTGGAGATCAAATTCATAAGGTTTTATCATCTAAAGCAAAAAAATTAGGATTAGATGGCGTGAAAATTCAAGCACAAGATAAGGGTGCTTTAGATTATACAATAGAAGCAAGATTGGAAACAGCTGTTAATAGAGCACAGTAAGAATTTTATTAAAAAGTAAATTGAGGTGAGAGAATCCATGAAAAAGTTAAGAAGAACAATGCTATTTATGCCTGGAAACAACCCAGGTATGTTACAAAATGCACCTATACTTGGAGCTGACTCTGTAATATTAGACTTAGAAGATGCTGTTAGCTTAACAGAAAAGGATGCTGCAAGAGCATTAGTTTGTGGTGCTATAAAAAATTTAGATTATTCTCAAGTTGAATTAGTTGTGAGAATAAATCCATTAGATACTGAATTTGGACTAACTGATTTAGAAGAAATTGCAAGAGTTAAACCAGATACTATATTAGTTCCAAAAGCTACAAAGGAACAATTACAAGATGTTGATAAAATAGTATCCAGAATAGAAGAAGAAGAAGGATTCGAAAAAGGAAGCATAAGACTATTTGGACTTATAGAAACTGCATATAGTCTTGAAACAGTATATGATGTAGCTACTGCTTCAGATAGATTAGAAGGATTGCTTTTAGGGGCAGAAGATTTAACATCAGACTTTGGAATTAAGAGAACAAAAGAAAGTAATGAAATTTACTATGCAAGATGCAGATTTTCAGCAGCTTGTAGAGCAGCAAAAATAGATGCTATAGATACACCATTTACAGATACAAATGACTATGAAGCTTTAAGATTAGATACAGAAAAAGCAAAGAATATAGCATTTACAGGAAAAGCTGCTATAAATCCAAGACAAATAGACACAATCCACTCAGTATTTAACCCAACAGAAGAAGAAATAAAACATGCAGTAAGAGTTTTAGAAGCAAGAGATGAAGCTTTTGCAAAAGGACTTGGAGTATTCTCATTAGATGGTAAGATGGTAGACGCACCAGTAATAAATAGAGCGACTACAACAGTAGAATTAGCAAAAACATTAGGAATAATAAAATAACCTTACCGTTTAAATTTTATGCAATATAAATAAAAAGTGAGGGATTAACATGAAAAATATACTTGGTAGAGAGTTACCAGATTTCATAGAAGGTTATGGAAAAGTAAAACCTTTTGAAGGTGCCTTTGAAAATTGTGGTGTTGTAGAAAAAAAATCAGTAAAAGTGAAAAGTGTAATACCAGGTGAAGAAAAGGTTTTAAAAAGCGTTGAAGAAGCAATAGAAAAAGTAGAATTAAAAGATGGAATGACTATATCCTTCCATCACCATTTAAGAAATGGTGACTATGTTTTAAACATGGTTATGGAAGCTATAGCTAAAAAAGGCATAAAGGATATAACTATAGCTGCAAGTTCAATATTCCCAATACATGAACCTCTTGTAGAATATATGAAACAAGGTATAGTTACAGGAGTATATGCAAACTATATGTCAGGACCAGTAGCAGAAGCTATATCAAAAGGATGCCTAAAGAACCCAGCTGTAATGATGACTCACGGTGGAAGACCAAGAGCTATAGAAAGTGGAGATTTACATATAGATGTAGCTTTCTTAGCAGCACCTACAGCAGATACTTATGGTAATGTAAATGGAACAGAAGGAAAATCTGCTTGTGGAGCATTAGGATATTCAATTTGTGACGCTGAATATGCAGACAAAGTTGTAGCTATAACTGATAATTTAGTGCCATATCCAGCATCTCCAATTGAAATTAGCCAAATATATGTTGACTACGTTGTAAATGTAGAATCAATTGGTGATCCAGCAGGAATAGTTTCAGGTACTACAAGAATAACAAAAGATCCAGTAGGATTAAAAATAGCTAAAATGGCTACAGAAGTTATAGAAGCTTCTGGATTAGTAAAGGATGGTATATCATTCCAAACAGGAGCAGGAGGAACTTCATTAGCAGTAGCAGCTGAATTAAAAGAAGTAATGAAGAAAAAAGGTGTTGTTGGAAGTTTCGCTGCAGGTGGTGTAACAGGATATATCGTTGAAATGTTTGAAGAAGGATTATTTAAAAGCATATTTGACGTACAATGCTTTGACTTAAAAGCAGCAGAATCTTATAAAAAGAATTCAGCACATATGCCAATGTCATCTTCAATGTACGGAAATCCACACAATAAAGGTGCAGTTGTAAATAACCTTGATGTAATGATTCTTGGTGCAACTGAAATAGATACAGACTTTAACGTTAACGTTACAACAGGATCTGATGGAGTAATAATGGGTGGTTCAGGTGGACACAGTGATACAGCTGCAGGTTCAAAATTATCTATAATAGTTACAAATCTTGTAAAAGCAAGATTACCTATTATCAAAGATAAAGTAACTACTATTACTACACCAGGAGAAAGTATAGATGTAATAGTTACTGAAAGAGGTATAGCTGTAAACCCAAGAAGAAAAGACTTAATAGAAAAGTTAAAAGAAACAAATCTTCCAGTTATGACTATAGAAGAATTAAAAGAATTAGCTGAAAAAATGACAGGAACTCCAAATCCAATAGAAACAACAGATGAAATAGTTGCTGTTATTGAATATAGAGATGGAACAGTAATCGACGTAGTTAAAAAACCAC
>Ga0307456_100027_pt1 | contig 9862 bp, 8 predicted proteins | sample GoafecGrGen6Rep3_FD_203831 | JGI IMG/M metagenome (GOLD analysis project Ga0307456, IMG submission 203831) | Metatranscriptome of enriched fungal communities from goat fecal pellet, Isla Vista, California, United States - Reed Canary Grass... ...
CTATATGTACCTACTAAATTTATCAGATTCATGAAATGATTGCTCCAACTGTCGAATATCCTGTTGTGCGATTTGCGCAACAAGATTTCAGTTCCTTCGACTGTGTCCGTATTCATCGGTGATGTTTCCAAAAAATATTTAAAAAGCGTGTCCATTTACTTAACTATGCTGCTCCCTTATTCCACGTAGCAATATGCGTCATTTTGATTTCCAGTACTCATAACCTAGGATTTACCTTCAAATTTCTTTTTAAATATCATATTATCTTAATTACTACAGTTGGCATTCTGATACCTGCTTGTGAAACTAGAAACCAAGATAATAAGTTTTTCAAAAAAGCACTATTTTTCATTTGCTTTTATCTTCTCTACATCAATCCATTTTGACTTTTCTCGAACGACCAAAACAGGTTTGAATGGAATCGTCCAGTCCTCTGGATAACAGTAACTCGGGGTTAGAATCTTATATTTTTTTTGTTCATAGCAATACCGATTGATATGAGATTCATCATGCCAAACAGCAACGATACCGTTTTTGTCATCTTCATCAATACGTTTTTTTAATTCCTCACACATCTGCAGGAAATACTCGCTTCGTCCTCCATTTACACCACCACAGACATAATGCTTGCCTGCCCAAACTGGCATAAAAGCCCTGCTTTTGTGATTTCTTTCGTACGAAAATTTAAACTTAGACTTGTTAAAAAAACCAGGATGTTGCACAAAAAGAAGGCCTTCGACCTTTGGTAAAAAGCTTTCGTCAACATCATCCACACATATGACATTTGCATTCATAAAGAAAATATACTCGTATTCTTTTAGTGCTTCCTTTTGACTTAAAAAGATTTGAAAACGATATAATGTGTTTCCCGGCCATCCAAGGTTCTCCTGGTAGATTACATGTACGTTCTCATTTTCAGCGCCAAATATAGAATCACTATCTGTAAACACATAGTAATCCTTACTCATAGTCGGAATAAACTTATCTTCAAAACTCAAGTAAAAGTCTTTCCAGAAAACATCATATTTTCCCGTACAAATATATACAATTGCAATATCTTTCATAAAACTATTCCCTCAAAAGTTGTTCGTAAAGATCAGCGATTTGCTTCGTAGTCTTATCCCAGCTATAGACCTCACATATATAGTCTGCAGCATTAGCTTTATACTTTTCTACAACAGCCTCATTATCACACAGTCTCTGTAATTCATTTGTCAGCGACGCCAAATCACCTTGCTTAAAGGTACAAGCATGCTCGCCTACTACAGTCGTATTCTCAGGAATATCACTTACCAAGCAACAATTGCCATAACTCATTGCTTCCAGTAAGCAAATGGCCATTCCCTCTAAATCGGATGGCAAAACATATACATATGCATTGCTATACAATTCCGCTTTTTCCACACCATCTACATATCCGGTAAAGATGATACGTGGATCATCGCCTGCCTTTTTTCTCAATAACTCTACATAGTCAGCAGAATCCGATGAGCCTCCGGCAATTACCAGTTTTTTATCCGTTTTCACCTTTTTGAAGGCATCTATCAGTAGCTCCGGTCTTTTCTCGGAAGTCGCTCTAGCTAGGAACAAGATATAGTCGTCTTTTTCTAGCCCATACTCTTTTCGGATATAATCCGCTGGTAACACTTCCGGTCTGTTAATGCCATTTGGCACAAGTATGGTCTCTCGGCCATACTCCCGAGAAAAGTACTCCTGCAATGCCCTGCTAAGCACAATCAAAGCGTGAGCTTTACGCACTCCCACTCGCTCTCCATGTCGAATAAATCGACGACCAGCACCGAATCCCTGGTCCCACTTTTCTCGCAAATAATCAATACCATGGTTATGGGCCACAATCTTTTTTCCGAATAGCCTAGGAATCCAACAAAAAGCCCAAGGTCCTTCAGCATGCACGTGTACCACATCGTAAGGTCCAAAGGCACAGCAAAGAGCAGCACAAAAAGAGGATGACACAGCGGCAATCCCCTTTTTTTCTATCGTTGGAACATATTTCATGTGCACGCCATTCCATTCTGCCACTTGCGGGATATCATGTTCTGCGCCACTGATATGATGCCCTGTTCTGTTGTAACATGTTACCTCGTAGCCCATCTGCACCTGACGTTTTGCCAGTTCACCTACGACAACCTCCACGCCACCTTCGTGACTATTAGCGTGTTTCTGTCCATAGTGCGCCACTCGGATTACTTTGTCATCTTTCACTAAGCAAATATCTCCTAGTCACTTACCAAAATCCCTAATAAAGATGTTTGTCCCTTTATGATAGTTTGTTTCAATCACGCATCTGTCGTGCGATATCTGCATCCACAATTTCTTCGCCGGTCTTATCCTTCAGTTGCGCATTGGATGCATCACTCAGCCCATTATTGATACATGCATGCATATCGCAAGTGCTACAAGCATCCAGTTCTTTCTTGCTCACTTTGCCATCACGATAGTCACGGCAAATCTTGTTCTCATACATGCTATATGGCTTCTTGGTGAAAAGAGCTTTGAACTTATGTCTAATGACCCACCAAGCCGGCGCCCAAATATACTTGTGCATAGCGGGTGAAACAGATCCAATCATCCAACAATTTCGATCACAATGTCGTACACCATCACGTACCTTTTCTGCCTGTTCTGAATTCCATAATTCATCCCAAGACTGTTCATTCAGGTTACCCATGACTTCTTTATCCTTAGTACCATTACAAGGCATCACATCTCCATACGGATCGATAAAGAAAGTATCAAAGGACATATCACAGGGCAGAAGTCTCGGCTGTCCATAGATATAATTAATCAAACCATGGTTAAAGTATGCTCTAAACCACTTCTTAGGGCTATTGCTTCGCAGCAATTCATTTACAAGATTCTCAAAATTCTGAGCCACCATTGGACGGTCATGAATGATATTCTTTGCCTCTACAAAATAGAAAGAATTGTGGAGAGATGCTGTAGCAAACTCCATGTCCATTTCATTACTTAACTGGTACAACGGTACTAAATCCGGCGCATTTTTATCCTGCACCGTCATACCGAAGCCCACATCCTTCATGCCCATCTCACGCAGTTTCTTCAACGTCGTATACCCTCTGTTGAAGCCGTCTTGCAGTCCTCGAATCTCGTTATTGGTCTTTTCCAATCCCTCAATCGAAATACGAATACCTATCTGTGGGAACTCTTTTGCCAAATCCAAAATACGGTCCGTAAAGAAGCCATTCGTAGAGATTACGATACGATCAGATTTCTTATATAACTCCCGTACAATTTCTTTTAAATCTGTACGAATAAAAGGTTCCCCACCAGTAATGTTTGTAAAATACATCTTCGGAAGTTTCTTAATAGTCTCAATGGAAATTTCTTCCTCCGGTGTAGATGGAGCCTTATATCTATTACACATGGTACAACGTGCATTACAACGATAAGTCACAATGACGGTACCGTTTAGTTTTTTATTATTTGCCTCTGTTGATGGCATATCATTCCTCCAGATAGTTCTTATACCAATTCAAATTGCACCAGTAGTCCTCTAGCCTCTTCCACCGAATTAAACATCAACACATCAATAATTGACAATCCAGATATCGGCTCATTACCGAATTGCTGATAAGATATGTCTCCCGACTTCAAGAAAGACAGTTGAATACCTTCCGCTGCGAACTGATTCTTATCGTAGAGTTCCTGTCCGCCAATCGCATTGTAATATGCGTCCCCACCTAATCTCTTTACAATGTGAATTACTTTGTCCTGTCCTTTCAAATCATTATTCTTGTCTAGTTCCGAAGAAACAATAATCTGTGTATCAATTCCTAAGTAATCACATATTTTTAGTATTGCATTTGTATTAAGTTCTGCTATGGTAGTACTATTTAAAATAAGTTCTTCTACCCAAGGCATCACATCGAAGTAACAAGGAGCTTTCATGTACGCGTTCTGAATAGTTCTAACAAGTTTTTCTCTAGCCTTCATATTACCGGTGATAGCAATCTCATTTATCTTTTTAAAAGACGACGGATTATCTAAAGGCAGAGTAACCAAGTGCCTTTGGCCATTCAATAAGATATTATTCCGTGCAATCCATCCACCTTTAATATAATTCACATCATCATATACCACATATCTATCCACTGCAGCTAGGAGTTGCCAATACCCCAAATACGGGAAGAAATATGGTTGCATTATTCCAATTTTCATTCCTATCCCTCTCGTAACGATTCTAACTTATTCTTTATAACAACTTCATAAGATATTCTACCAAGGATTGGAATTCCAAACATCAACGTATATAGGCAAGCGCCTCGTAGTAACACGTTTTGAGGTGCCCACCCTATTTTTTTTAAATACATATCACGTATAAAATAGTGCCACAGAAAAATATCAAGCGAATGTCTTCCAAGAAAGCATAACGTTTTTAATGCAATAGGTTCACATCCATTTCGAATCGCCAAGGTCACTAGAATATAAACCGTTAATACAACCGCCGCTGAATAAAGAATAACCGAGATATTGGGTGGATTCATTTGTAGCTTGGAATCAATCGCATCAATAAATCCCGCATACTCCATATACCCAGCTACTCGAGCACTGTAAAAACATATTACAGAATATATTCCCAACGTGCCTAACAAAACGTCAAACACCACCAGTTTCCAGGATAATTTCGGCATCCCCACAAGTGCCATAAATAAACCTAACGCGTAGACAAATAGGTAGCTCTGTCCTAGAATATCGAATCTCTCCACAGAGATATATCCGATTATCCATAGCATCAAGAAGAACAAACATACAGATACTCGTCTCCAAGCGGAACTGTTTATCTCAAGTAACCACTTGAAAATGCTATACAAAAAAGGAGCAAAAATGGAAAACCGTACGACATGTGCGATATAATATAAAGGTGGCGACGCAGAAAACTTAACTAATCCAGCTAGAACGTCCTCGTTGCCTCCTCCGTTTGCTCTTACCATAATGTATGTTGCAAATGCATATGCCATCATAGTTGGTATTAAACTCTTGATAACATACTTAGCGTATGTTCCTTTGCCACTGACTACAAAACGCTCAAGTGATATTCCTCTTGTCATCCCCATCAGAAAAACAAACGCTGAAATACTAAATAACGTACTTCCTTGAATTACTTCCGACTCGTGCAGTATACTTTGCTGATGACAAACTACTACCGCGATAATAGCAAGTCCTCGCATAACATCTATCCAAATAACTCGTTCCTTACTCATCTGAACTTCACTAATACCCTTTCAATTACTTTTGCAATAGTATCCTTCTTCCACATCATTACCGCAATCATAATCAGCGTATAATTCATAAAAGGATTTTGGACAAACTGCTCTATTAGCCCGATATACATTATCATCAATGCAATCGTTTTCTCTTTCATGAAGTCATTTGATTTCTGCAAAAACAACCAAACGTATAGCGAGAAAAACAGCACAAAGTATATGATTCCATACTGATATAAAATATGAATATATGCATTGTCTACGGTCCATCTCACTAGGTCTAGGTTTTGTCCAAGCAATTTCGGATTATAATTTATGACAAGCCGCTCTGCAACAGCTACTCTTGATGTGAAAATGCTGTTCATCAAAATCCAAAAATCTTTGGACATATCCACAAACAATAGCATTAGAATTGACAACGTCAAAGGAATTACAGCCAGAACCTTCATCAATCTATCATAGATTTCGGCTAGCACTTTTCTACGTTCAATAAACGGAAGAACAAACCACACCAGCAATGATAAATAAGTAGACAGGAATCCACCCCTACAGTTTGTAAGCCAAAAGAAGATATTGTTGATTCCTGCCCATACCAAAAACATCCATACTTTCTTTTTCTTACAGGTATAACCCCACATAGTTACAACCAAAAATAGTACGAAATGTAACATGTTATCCGACTTGTAACCCAGGGCATAACGCATGATTCCACCATGATCCGTATCATACCGAGAGTATGTCGGGATGATGCCAAGGACAGAAAGCAATATATTACTTGCAAAGCCTATCAACCAGCTATACCAGAGTGCTTTAAAAATAGTATCTTTGTTTTTATACTTCGCCCCCCCGAGTACTAGGAAAAGTAGAATAGGCGACAGTTGTCTGTTTGTATAAAACAAAACAACTAAAAAGCACGCCAACAATCCAAAAAAAATGACTTCTCTCATGGAGTACTCATTCGTAACTATCGATGTAACTGCAAACAGCATTCCCGTAATTGTTACTGCGAGGAATACTTTATCACTTCTGTCTAAACCAAATGCTTTGGCAGAGGACATGATAATCAGGAATAACAAATATGTGATTTGACTAATCTTCTGCTTATGATATTTGATATCATTCATTTTTATTATACTTTTTCCGTCTTTCTATACCAAATATCGTTTGATTACCGGTATTTGATTTAATATTGCTGAGAACAGATATGAAACCACCAACACGATTACTGCAATTACGATACTTGATAATATAGGATTAAAAGATAGAACATTTAATCCAATTCTTTTATTCAACTGTTCTATAATAGGTGCATGGAGAATGTATGCTCCAAAGCTCCATTTTGCCAATGAAGCAAGTGCCTTCGTTTCTCTTGCGTCTTCATTTCTATATTTCATCCATACATATATGGCAATCGCCTGCACTAATACGTTCACCGTAAAGTTACCAAAAAACTGATTACAATACGTCTGGTATCGATACGCCACAAAGAAACTCATTCCGATTGTATAAGCAAATCCCGCCACCCCTAAAGCGTAGATTATACTTCTAGTCTGCCTCTTCAATTCTGCCTGACTAAGCATATAGCCTAACATGAAATAGCTTACATATCCAAATAGGAATTGCATTCCTAATCTGTCTATACTATTCGCCAATAAGTCAACCACTGTATTAAACGAATCGCTGGCAAAGTCTACAAGCAAAATCTTTACTTCCGGTAGTAAAAACACAAATACAAATGCCAATAGTAAATAGTATTTTGTGATCTTCTCATTTTGGGTAATCACCCTCACTACCGGTACGCACATATATAATCCGATAGTCATGAGGATATACCACATATGATAATAGCCAGTAAAAAACGCTTTAATTCTGTCGCCACTTGTAAATAACGTATAGATAGCAGACCAACCAATAAACGCCATAAGCATTCTCAAGATATACTTGCTGTAAAGCTTTTTTATAGATATTTCTTTGCCCAGGAATAGAGACCCGCTAATCATGACAAATACCGGAACACACCATCTAACGCAACTATTTACCACATTGACTGCTTTCCATTGATAGCTATAGATATTTGCCGTTTCCCAACCAGGTGCCACGGTATGGAGTATTACCACTGCTATAAGTGATATAACCCTTAATTTATCCAAATATGCAATCCTCGCACCGGATTGTCCCTGTATTTTTATCGGTTCCGCCATAAAATCCTCTTTAAAGCAGCCTTCAAGACATCTTGCTTCCACATTTTTTTTAGCAATCGATTCCGGCCCCTTATATCTGTATTCTTATAAGAATATGTCATATTTAATGATTCTTTGATTTCATCTTTTCTTTGCTGCAAGAAATCATTTTCGGTGAGACTGTCCAGTTCTCCCAGCAACTCCAATTGCACCTCTATATCATCAGCATTCATACATAGATTTCTCACTGTTAGTAGGTCATTTTGATAGAAGCCATCTATTTTAGGCTCTAAATCCGCCCTGGTTTTAGTCAAAAATCTAGACAAATGCTCCTTCTTATTCTGAATGGACTCAACTGCTCTTCTCACCTGATTGGAATCATGATACGCATCGTTTGACATACCATTTTCCAACACATAATTGTAAAGGCAATCATCTATTCTTTCATAAGATTTGGCTACAGTAGCAAATGCAACAGAAAAATAGCCATCCTCAGACATATTACAGTAAAAACTCTCTATGAGCGGTAATGTGTTTTGAATCAGTTCTATCGAGTAACACTTATTCCATACCGTATATGGATATTTAATCTCCATCATAGCCCTAGGAATATCCTCTGGAATAATAGGATATTTCTCTATTTTCTGATACGGCTCACATTGATACGCAAACTCTAATATATCACATTGCCTATTTTGAAGCCATTTATGGAGTCTTTCGCATGCATCAACTTCTAAATAATCATCTGCGTCGACAAAAAGCAAATACTTTCCCCTTGCCACCTTCATTCCTTCAATTCGACTTGCAAGAAGGGATTTGTTCTGTCCATTTTCTATTAATCGAATTCTCTCATCCTGATAAGACGAAATAACAGTTGTAGTATCATCAGTAGAACCATCATCTACAACTATCGCTTCGATATTTCGATACGTTTGATTTAATACACTTGAAAGACAACGCCCTATTTCACCCGCTTTATTATATGCAGGTATCACAATACTAAATTCTGGCTTATCTGTTAATCCTACATCACGCATGAATCATATCCTTTAATCGGTCCTTGTGATTTTACCCTCTTTTACTTCATACACCTCATCACAATTCTGAAGGGTGGAAAGACGATGAGCGATTATTACCAAGGTTTTCTTGCCTTTCAGATAATCAATAGACTCCATTACAGCCTTTTCAGTCTCATTATCTAAAGCTGATGTTGCCTCATCTAGAATCAAGATTTCGGGATTACGATACAGTGCCCTAGCTATTCCAATTCTCTGCCTTTGGCCTCCTGAAATCCGGACACCATTCTCTCCAATCATGGAATCCAATCCATCCGGAAGTGATTCCACATATTCCTTCAGTTGTGCTTCTTCCAAAGCTTTCCATACCCGAGCATCGTCAGGTTGCTCAATACCAAATGCAACGTTGGTACGAATACTATCATCGCTTAGATAAATAGACTGTGGTATATAACCCACATGATTATACCATTCTTTGCCTAACTCTCGGATATCCGCTCCGTTGTACGTAATGCCGCCTTCCAAAGGCTCCAATATTCCAAGGATAAGATCAGCAGTGGTAGTCTTACCTGCTCCAGATGGTCCCTTCAACGCAACAGAGGTCCCTCCCTTTATCATCAAGGATGCATCTTTCAAAATATAATATTTTCCTTCCGGATATCTGAAGGATAAGTGATTCATTTCCACATCACCAAGCTCATCTGTTTGATTAATCTTTTGATTCTCCGGTTTTAATTCAAGAAGCTGTTTCTCAAAGGTAATGTGGTCATTATGTATCGCATCGTAGACCAAATCTACAGACGCTCTTGTATTAAAGATAAACGCCAACTCAGATGTTATGTGATTTGCGGAAGGCAATACTCTATATGCAGCCATAGCAAATACGGTAAGTTGAACAACTAAATCAGTAATACTTGCTCCGGTCGCTAATTTAATAAAAAGAATACCCAGCACGCCACAGGTTGTGATCATTTCCATGAAATACTTAGGTGTAGTCTGGAAAAAGGCGCCTCGCTTCATCATGCTGATTTGTCTTCTTCGACCGGAAGCAAAGGCATTGATGAAATAGTTTTCGCTTCGATATACCTTGATTTCCTTTACGCCATGAAACATCTGGTTAATATACTTGATTCCCTCAGCGCCATAGTACTGAGAAATACGGCCATACTCGTATAGTCTTCTTTTGAAAACTTTAAAGTAAACCAACATGAATATGCCAAGCAACAAGATTGTCACCACTGTAATAGTCACATCTGTTCGAATCAGCATAATAATCAGCATAGTACTCGTAAGGACCTCTGAAAGTAGTAAAAATACATTTGATAGGACTTCAAACACATTTCCTACGTCAGACAGAATGGTCCTCTGCATCTCGGATGAATTATGCTGGACATGAAACATATACGGCTGTCTCACATAG
>Ga0307456_100028_pt1 | contig 9860 bp, 5 predicted proteins | sample GoafecGrGen6Rep3_FD_203831 | JGI IMG/M metagenome (GOLD analysis project Ga0307456, IMG submission 203831) | Metatranscriptome of enriched fungal communities from goat fecal pellet, Isla Vista, California, United States - Reed Canary Grass... ...
ATAAAATAAGTATGTATATAGCATAAATTATGAATTTATTATATATAAAAGGTTATAATAATGTAATAAAGTAGATAAAATCCCATAAACATCAAAATGTGTTTTGGGTATTTTTAGTTTATACAAGGGGTGAAGTTTAATGGTACATCCTGTCCAAGTAGGAAAAAGAACTAGAATGAGTTTTTCAAAAATCAAAGAAGTATGTGAAATGTCTAATTTAATTGAAGTACAATTAGATTCATATGAATGGTTTTTGAAAGAAGGACTTCAAGAAGTATTTGATGACATCAACCCTATTCAAGATTATACGGGTAACCTTAGTCTTGAATTTGTAGGGTATAAACTGGATATGGAAAATATAAAATATTCAGTTGAAGAGTGTAAAGAGAGAGATGCTACTTATGCGGCTCCGTTAAAAGTAAGTGTGAGGCTCATAAACAAAGAAACAGGAGAAATTAAAGAGCAAGATGTTTTTATGGGTGATTTTCCACTTATGACTGAACAAGGAACATTTATAATTAACGGTGCAGAAAGGGTAATAGTTAGCCAGTTGGTTAGATCTCCAGGAGTTTACTATGATGTATCTTTAGATAAATCAGGGAAACAGCTATTTTCAGCTACAGTTATCCCTAATAGAGGTGCATGGTTAGAGTATGAGACTGACTCAAATGATATAATTTATGTAAGAATAGATAAAACTAGAAAGTTACCTATTTCTATATTAATTAGAGCATTAGAGTATGGTTCAGACTTAGAGATTATAGACTATTTTGGAGAAGACGAAAGATTAAAAGCTTCAATAGAAAAAGATAATACAAAGACAAAAGAAGAGGCTTTGTTAGAAATATATAAAAGATTAAGGCCAGGGGAGCCTCCAACAGTAGATAGTGCTATGTCTCTTATAGAATCTTTGTTTTTCGATGCTAAAAGATATGACTTATCCAGAGTTGGAAGATATAAGTTCAATAAAAAATTAGCGCTACATTTAAGAATTGCAAATCAGATTTCAGCCCAAGATATAGTAAATCCATCCACAGGAGAAATAATAGTTCAACAGGGAGAAAAAATAGACCGAGATAAAGCAATAGAGATACAAAATTCTGGCATAAATTCTGTCGATATTCAATTGGATGACAAAGTAGTAAGAGCTATAGGAAACAATTTTGTTGATATAAAAAACTTTGTTAAATTTGATATAGATGATTTAAATATAAAGGAATATGTACACTATCCTACGTTAAAAGAAATACTTGATAATTATAGTGATGAAGAAACTATAAAAGAGCAAATAAAGAAGAACATAAATGTATTAATTCCAAAGCATATAATAAAAGATGATATTATGTCCACTATAAGTTATGAATTAGGATTACCTTATGGTATAGGATACACAGATGATATAGATCATTTAGGTAATAGAAGATTAAGATCTGTAGGAGAACTGTTACAAAACCAATTTAGAATAGGTCTTTCAAGAATGGAAAGAGTAGTTAAAGAAAGAATGACTATTCAAGATCAAGATTCTATAACACCACAAGCGTTAATAAATATAAGACCTGTAACAGCGTCTATAAAGGAATTTTTCGGAAGCTCACAACTTTCGCAATTTATGGATCAGACTAATCCACTATCAGAATTAACTCATAAGAGAAGATTATCTGCTTTAGGACCAGGTGGATTATCTAGAGAAAGAGCAGGATTTGAAGTAAGAGACGTTCACCATTCACACTATGGTAGAATGTGTCCTATAGAAACGCCAGAAGGACCTAATATAGGTCTTATTAACTCACTTGCTACCTATGCAAGAGTTAATGAGTATGGCTTTATAGAAACAGCTTACAGAAGAGTAGATAAAGCTACAGGTGTTGTAACAAATGAGATAGTTTATATGACAGCAGATGAAGAGGATCATTATTTGATAGCTAAGGCAAATGAAATGCTGAATGAAGATGGGACTTTTGTAGATGATAAAATTACAGTAAGAGACCAGGAAGATGTATTAGTCGTACCTAAAGAAGAAGTTGATTTTATGGATGTATCGCCTAGACAATTAGTTTCTGTTGCTACTGCGATGATTCCATTCCTAGAAAATGATGATGCTAGTAGAGCACTTATGGGATCTAACATGCAACGTCAAGCAGTTCCATTATTAAAACCAGAAGCACCAATTGTTGGTACAGGAATAGAATATAAAGCAGCTGTAGATTCTGCTGTTTTGCCAAAAGCAAAAAATCCAGGAGTAGTTACATACGTAAGCGCTAGTGAAATAAGAATTAGAAAAGATAATCCTGATAGTAATGGAGAGATAGATAAATATAAATTATTAAAGTTTAAAAGATCCAATCAAGGTACATGTATAAATCAAAAACCATTGGTTTCTAAAGGAGACAAAGTTGACACAAAAACTGTATTAGCAGATGGACCTTCAACAGATTTAGGAGAAATAGCATTAGGTAAGAATATAAGAATAGGGTTTATAACTTGGGAAGGTTATAACTATGAAGATGCTATGTTAATATCAGAAGAACTAGTAAGGGAAGATGTATTTACATCTATTCATATTGAAGAATATGAAGCTGAGGCTAGAGATACTAAACTAGGACCTGAAGAAATTACTAGAGATATACCAAATGTAGGTGAAGATGCTCTAAAAGACATAGATGAAAGAGGAATAATTAGAATAGGTGCAGAAGTTAGATCAGGAGATATTTTAGTAGGTAAAGTTACACCTAAAGGAGAGACAGAATTAACAGCAGAGGAAAGATTGCTTAGAGCTATATTTGGAGAAAAAGCAAGGGAAGTAAGAGATACTTCTTTAAGAGTTCCACATGGTGAAGCTGGAATAATTGTAGATGTTAAAGTGTTTACAAGAGAAAATGGAGATGAACTATCACCTGGTGTGAACAAATTAGTAAGATGTTATATAGCTCAAAAGAGAAAGATATCAGTTGGAGATAAAATGGCAGGAAGACACGGAAATAAAGGTGTTATATCAAGAGTATTGCCAGAAGAAGATATGCCATTTTTACCAGATGGAAGACCACTACAAATATGTTTAAATCCTCTTGGAGTTCCATCACGTATGAATATTGGTCAGGTATTAGAAGTACACCTAGGGTTAGCAGCTTCAAAATTAGGTTGGCATGTTGCTACACCAGTATTTGACGGTGCTACTGAACCGGAAATAGTAGAATGCTTGAAAAAAGCAGGTTATGAAGGTGACGGAAAAACTGTATTATATGATGGAAGAACAGGAGAACCTTTTGATAATAGAGTAACAGTTGGATATATGTATATATTAAAACTTGCCCATTTAGTAGATGACAAGATACATGCAAGATCCACTGGTCCATATTCATTAGTTACACAACAACCATTAGGTGGTAAGGCCCAATTTGGAGGTCAAAGATTTGGTGAGATGGAAGTTTGGGCTCTAGAAGCTTATGGAGCTGCTCATACACTTCAAGAAATACTTACAGTAAAATCAGATGATGTCGTGGGTAGAGTTAAAACTTATGAAGCTATTGTAAAAGGTGAAAATATACCAGAACCAGGAGTTCCTGAATCATTCAAAGTTTTAATTAAGGAACTACAAGCATTGTGTCTTGATGTAAAAGTACTTAATGATGATAAAGAAGAGATTGCTATAAAGGAATTATCAGATGACGATATGGTAGAATTAGAAGTTAATATAGAAGGATCTGAGGATTACATTGAGCCTAAACAACAAAATGATAACTATGTAGAAACTGAAGAGGAAGACAAAGAACCAGATTATGATGAGGATTTAAATTTTGATGACTTAACTAAGGGATTAGAGCTAGATGATTTCAATGATGAACATTAATTTTCGAAGGGAGGATATACCCTTGTTTGAATTAAATAATTTTGATGCACTTCAAATAGGATTAGCTTCACCAGAAATGATAAGGGAATGGTCAAGAGGTGAGGTGAAAAAGCCAGAAACTATAAATTATAGGACATTAAAGCCAGAAAGAGATGGATTATTCTGTGAGAGAATATTCGGACCTACAAAGGACTGGGAATGTCACTGTGGAAAATATAAAAGAGTAAGATACAAAGGTATAGTATGTGATAGATGTGGAGTAGAAGTAACAAAATCTAAAGTAAGACGTGAGAGAATGGGGCATATAGAGCTTGCTGCCCCTGTATCACATATATGGTATTTCAAAGGCATACCATCCCGTATGGGACTTATGTTAGATATGTCTCCAAGGTCACTAGAAAAAGTACTTTATTTTGCATCTTATATAGTAATTGATCCAAAAGAAACACCATTATTAAAAAAGCAATTGCTAAACGAAAAAGAATATAGAGAAGCTATTGAAAATTATGGAGAAGAAAGTTTCGAAGCTGGAATGGGAGCTGAATCTATAAAAAAACTTTTAGAAGAAATAGATCTAGATCAGCTTTCAAAAGAATTAAAGGAAGCTCTAAAAACAAGTACAGGACAAAAGAAAATAAGATTAATAAGAAGATTAGAAGCAGTAGAATCATTTAGAAAATCTAGTAATAAACCAGATTGGATGATTATAGATGTTATTCCAGTTATACCACCAGACCTAAGACCAATGGTTCAGCTAGATGGAGGAAGATTTGCTACTTCAGACTTAAATGATTTATATAGAAGAGTAATAAACAGAAATAATAGATTGAAAAAATTATTAGATTTAGGTGCCCCAGATATTATAGTGAGAAATGAAAAAAGGATGTTACAAGAGGCAGTAGATGCTCTTATAGATAATGGAAGAAGAGGTAGACCAGTCACAGGACCAGGAAATAGACCTTTAAAATCATTATCAGATATGTTAAAAGGAAAACAAGGAAGGTTTAGACAAAATTTACTTGGGAAGCGTGTAGATTATTCTGGGCGTTCAGTTATAGTTGTTGGACCAGAATTGAAAATGTATCAATGTGGACTTCCTAAGGAAATGGCATTGGAGTTATTTAAGCCATTTGTTATGAAAAAATTGGTTCAAGGTGGATTATCACATAATATTAAAAGTGCAAAAAGAATGGTAGAAAGAGTTCAGCCGGAGGTATGGGATGTTCTAGAAGAGGTTATATCGGACCATCCGGTGTTACTAAACCGTGCTCCAACTCTACATAGATTGGGAATACAGGCATTTCAACCTGTATTGGTAGAAGGTAGAGCTATAAAATTACACCCATTAGCATGTACAGCATATAATGCAGACTTTGATGGAGACCAAATGGCTGTCCATGTACCATTATCAGTAGAAGCACAAGCAGAAGCAAGATTTTTGATGCTAGCAGCACATAATATATTAAAACCATCTGATGGTAAGCCAGTTTGTGTACCTACACAAGATATGGTACTAGGATCATATTACTTAACTTTAGATAAAGAAAATGCTAAAGGTGAAGGAAGAGTATTTTCATCACCAGAGGAAGCTATTATGGCCTATCAACTAGGAGAAGTTGATATACATGCATCTATTAAAGTAAAAATATCAAAGGAAATAGATGGGGAAGAGGTTTCTGGAATAATAGATTGTACACCAGGAAAATTAATATTTAATGAATCCATACCTCAGGATTTAGGATTTGTTGATAGATCTATACCTGAAAATAAAGTTAAATTAGAAGTAGACTTTTTAATTAACAAATCTTCTTTAGGAAAGTTAATAAATAAATGCTATATGAAACATGGACCAACTAAAACATCCATAATGTTAGATAAGATAAAAGAAAAAGGATATCATTATTCAACTATTGGTGCTATTACGGTATCTACATCAGATATGGTAGTTCCAGAATCTAAAAAAAGACTTTTGGATGAAACTGATGTAGAAGTTAGCAAAATAGATAAGATGTACAGAAGAGGATTTATATCAGAAGATGAAAGATATGAAAGAGTAATAGAAAAGTGGACTAAAACTACTGATTTAGTTGCAGATGAGTTAATGAAAGGTCTAGATAGATTTAATCCGATATTTATGATGGCTGATTCTGGAGCAAGAGGATCTAAAAGCCAAATTAAGCAGCTAGCAGGAATGAGAGGACTTATGGCCAATCCATCAGGTAAAATTATAGAATTACCTATAAGAGCATCATTTAGAGAAGGATTGGATGTATCAGAATACTTTATTTCAACTCATGGAGCTAGAAAAGGAAATGCAGATACTGCTCTTAAAACAGCTGACTCTGGATATTTAACAAGAAGATTGGTAGATGTAAGTCAGGATGTTATTGTAAGAGAAGAAGATTGTGGAAGCAAAGAAGGATTCGAAATATCTGAAATTAGAGAAGGAAATGAAATTATAGAGCCGCTATCAGAAAGACTAACTGGTAGGTATTCAGCAGAAGACATAATCGATCCAAATACAGGAGAAATATTAGTTAAGAATGAAGAATATATAGATTGGGAAAAAGCTGATAAGGTTGAAAAAAGTGGCGTTAAAAAAGTAAAAATAAGGTCTGTATTTACATGTAAATCAAAACATGGAGTATGTGCTAAGTGTTATGGTATGAACATGGCTACAGCTGAAAAGATTAATATAGGAGAATCAGTAGGTATTATAGCAGCACAAAGTATAGGAGAACCAGGAACACAACTTACAATGAGAACTTTCCATACAGGTGGAGTTGCTGGATCAGATATAACACAAGGTCTTCCAAGAGTAGAAGAATTATTTGAAGCAAGAAAACCTAAAGGATTAGCAATAGTTTCTGAAATTAGTGGAACTATAAAAATAGATGAGACTAAGAAAAAGAGAACAGTTATAGTTGTTGGAGAAAATCAAGAATTAAGTTATGATATACCTTTTGGTTCTAGATTAAAAGTGTCAAATGGTGATGTTATAAGTGCTGGGGATGAAATAACAGAAGGGTCTGTTAACCCTCATGATGTTTTAAGAATTAAAGGGCCAAATGGTGTTAAAAATTACTTATTATCAGAAGTTCAAAAAGTTTATAGACTTCAAGGTGTTGATATAAATGATAAACATTTAGAGGTCGTAGTAAGACAAATGACAAGAAAAGTAAAAATAGAGGATTCAGGAGATACAGAATTTTTACCAGGAACAATGGTTGATATATTTGACTTTCAACAAGAAAATGCTAAGGCCCAAGAGGAAGGAAAAGAGCCAGCTAAAGGAAGAATTACATTATTGGGAATAACTAAAGCAGCATTAGCAACAGACTCATTCTTATCATCTGCATCATTCCAAGAAACTACTAGAGTTTTAACAGATGCTGCTATAAAGGGTAAGGTTGATCCATTATTAGGACTAAAAGAGAATGTAATAATTGGTAAATTAATACCAGCTGGAACTGGAATGACAAGATACAGATCAATAAAAATAAGTACAGAAAAAGATGATGCAAAAGATATTGAAATAGAAAATAATTAAGTAATATAAAAATTAATTTTATTGACAGGATTAGTATAAGGTGATAAAATACATCTGTATGTTTTGAATAGGGAGACAAAGCTGATTATAATGAGTTTTTGTCTTCCAAAAACCAATTTAAGGGGGAACCAGTATGACCGACAGACTTGAAGGTAAAAAAGTTGTGGGTTTAAAGCAATCTATAAAAGCTATAAGAAATAACATGGATAAAAAAATATATTTAGCTAAGGATTGTGACGGAAAAATCTTAAAACAGATAGAAGATGCAGCCGACGGAAGAACCCTAGAAAATATAGTTTATGTAGATACTATGAAAGAATTAGGAACACTTTGCGGAATAGATGTAGGAGCTACTATTGCTGTAGTTTTACATGAACAAGAATAGCTTACAACTAAAATTATATAAATTAAAAAAATATTGAGGAGGTGTAAATATGCCAACTATTAACCAATTAGTAAGGAAAAGTAGAAAAACAGTTAAAGCACAATCAGACTCACCAGCATTAAAGAATTGTCCACAAAGAAGAGGAGTGTGCACAGTAGTTAAAACTACTACACCTAAAAAACCTAACTCAGCACTAAGAAAAATTGCCAGAGTTAGATTAACTAATGGCTATGAAGTATCAGCATATATACCAGGTGTAGGACACAACTTACAAGAGCATAGTGTTGTTCTTATAAGAGGTGGAAGAGTTAAGGACTTACCAGGTGTTAGATATCACATAGTTAGAGGTGCACTAGATTCAGCTGGGGTTGCTAGTAGAATGCAATCAAGATCTAAATATGGTGCAAAAAAACCAAAACAAAAATAATTAGGTAATTATATTAAGTTGATTGAAAATAGTGCTGTGTCTTCGGCGTTTATATATAGATTATGTTTTTCATAGATAAATTAGCAGAAGTCAAAGCACTTTGCGGTTAACTATAGTTAATCGAGTACCGATGAACTTAAATCTTTAAATGTTAAGGAGGGAAGAAAAGTGCCAAGAAAAGGATATATAGGAAAAAGGGATGTATTACCAGATCCAATGTACAATAGCAAGGTTCTTACTAAATTAATAAATAACTTAATGTATGATGGTAAAAAAGGATTAGCTCAGAAAATTTGTTATGATGCATTTGATATAATCCAAGACAAAACAGGTAAGGAACCAATGGAAGTTTTTGAAGAAGCTATGAACAATGTAATGCCTTTACTTGAAGTAAAAGCTAGAAGAATAGGTGGAGCTACATACCAAGTTCCTTTAGAAGTTAGACCAGAAAGAAGACAGACTTTAGGAATTAGATGGATCCTTATTGCAGCTAGAAAAAGAGGAGAAAAATACATGAGTGAAAGACTAGCAGGCGAATTAATGGATGCAGCTAACAACCTAGGAGCAGCTGTTAAAAAGAGAGAAGAAACTCATAAAATGGCTGAAGCTAATAAGGCGTTTGCTCATTACAGATATTAATATTAAAACTGTTTTGGTATATACCAAAACAGTTTTCTCAAATTTTATAATTAAACTATTATATGTAATATATGTAGTTTGAGAGGAGGAATTGTCAGTGAAAAGGGAATACCCGTTAAAAATGTATCGTAATATAGGAATAATGGCTCATATAGATGCTGGAAAAACAACTACAACTGAGCGTATTTTATTTTATACAGGAAAAACTCACAAAATAGGTGAAACTCACGATGGTGCAGCTACTATGGACTGGATGGTTCAAGAACAAGAAAGAGGTATAACTATAACATCAGCGGCAACTACATGTATATGGAAAGGTCATGTTATAAACGTTATAGATACACCAGGGCACGTAGATTTTACAGTTGAAGTTGAAAGATCTTTAAGAGTACTTGATGGAGCAGTAACTGTATTAACAGCAAAAGGTGGAGTTGAACCACAAACTGAAACAGTTTGGAGACAGGCGGATAAATACAAAGTTCCAAGAATAGCTTATGTAAATAAGATGGATATAATGGGAGCAGATTTCTTCAGAGTTGTAAATATGATGAGAGAAAGATTACATACAAACGCTGTTCCAATTCAAATTCCAATAGGTGCAGAGGATACTTTTAAAGGATATGTAGATTTAATAAGAAATGAAGCTATTATATATGAAGATGACCTTGGAACAGTTATGGATACTGAAGAAATACCAGAAGATATGAAGGATATGGCAGAAGAATATAGAAATGCTATGATAGAAGCTATAGTTGAATTAGATGAAGAACTTATGATGAAATATCTTGAAGGTGAAGAAATTTCTATAGAAGAATTAGATGCAGCTTTAAGAAAAGGAGTTCTTGCTAACAAGATAGTTCCAGTTATGTGTGGATCCTCATATAAAAATAAAGGTGTTCAACCATTATTAGATGCTATAGTTGAATTCATGCCTTCACCATTAGATATCGAAGATGTTAAAGGAACAGAACCTACCACAGGTGAAGAAATGACAAGACCAGCAGATGCAAAA
>Ga0307456_100032_pt1 | contig 9383 bp, 6 predicted proteins | sample GoafecGrGen6Rep3_FD_203831 | JGI IMG/M metagenome (GOLD analysis project Ga0307456, IMG submission 203831) | Metatranscriptome of enriched fungal communities from goat fecal pellet, Isla Vista, California, United States - Reed Canary Grass... ...
CACACAGATCAGCAGTTGCAGACAATGTGTTTAAAATTTGCCAAAAAGAATGGGAAAATATAGACGGATTTCATAGTAACATTTGAGAATGTGCAAATGTAAAGAAAGGAGATACGAATGAAACACTCACGATCAAAACTGAAGTATATCAGGCAGAATTGGCAGCTTTACTTGTTCTTTACGCTTCCGGGTCTGCTTCTTACGATCATCTTTAAATATATTCCGATGGGAGGCATACTGATCGCATTTGAGGATTACAATCTGATGCAGGGAATCCTGGGAAGCGACTGGGTGGGGCTTGAACATTTCCGGAGGTTTTTGTCTTCCCCGGACTTTTTGACTTACCTGACGAACACATTGAAGCTGAGCGTATACGGATTGCTTTGGGGATTCCCGATCCCGATCATCCTTGCGCTGCTTTTAAACCGCATAAAGAATAAGGGGATTCAGAAGAAAATACAGCTTTTTATTTATGCGCCGAATTTTATCTCGGTCATTGTACTGTGCGGTATGATCTTTATCTTTCTCTCGCCGGTAGGGCCGGTTAACAAGTTTCTGGGAACGTCCATTAATTTTATGACAATGCCGGAAGCATTCCGGAGTATCTACATTGCATCAGGGATCTGGCAGGGTGCCGGCTGGGCATCGATCATGTATACAGCGGCTCTTTCAAATGCAAGCCCGGAACTATCGGATGCGGCGATCATGGATGGTGCAAGCCTGTTGCAGCAGATCTGGCATGTGGATCTGCCGGCGATCAAGCCGATCATAGTGATCCAGTTTATTCTGCAGGCGGGCAACATCATGAGTCTGGGATTTGAAAAAGCATATGCATTGCAGACTTCGCTCAACATCCCGGCATCGGAGATCCTTCCGACTTATGTATATAAGCTGGGTCTGCAGATGGGCGATTACAGCTTCTCGACCGCAGTCGGACTTTTCAATTCGATCATCAATGTGATCCTTTTGATCATAGTGAATGCGGTTGTAAAACGATTTAACGAAGGCGAAGGTATTTAGGAGGTGAGCATAATGGGGAGAAAAAAGACAAGGGGATCTATGCATGACAAGGTCGTTCTTGGAATCGGTTTTTTGTTGCTGGGACTGTTCGTCGTTTTGATTATTATCCCGTTGGTGTTTGTTGTGGTAGGTTCTTTTATGGATCCGAATGTACTGCACAGTCAGGGGATCAGCTTTGATGTCCGCAACTGGTCGCTTGGAGGATACAGGCGCGTGTTTGAAAATCAGATGATCTGGAGAGGTTTTTTGAACTCGATGCTGTACTCGTTTGTGTTTGCAATCTTCTCGGTATTCATCACTCTGCTGGCGGCTTATCCGCTGTCGAAGCGGGATTTTGTCGGCAAGAAGCTGATCAATACGATTTATCTGATCACGATGTTTTTCGGTGGCGGACTCATGCCGACGTATCTGTTGATCAGTAATCTGAAGCTGATCGATACGATCTGGGCATTGATCCTGCCGGGAGCGGTAAATGTATGGAACATCATTCTGGTGCGAACCTATTATCAGTCGCTGCCGACAGAGCTTAGAGAGGCATCTGCCGTGGACGGCGCATCGGAGATCACCCATTTTTTCCGGATCCTGCTTCCTGTTTGCAAGCCGATCATAGCAGTGATCTTCCTGTATCAGTTTGTGGGAATGTGGAACAGTTATTTTGATGCGATGATCTATCTGGAAAATCCGGATCTGCAGCCTCTGCAGCTGGTGCTTCGTTCGATCCTGATCCAGAATACGCCGGACCCGGGGATGGTCGCTGACATCCAGAGTGCAGCGGAGATGTCAAAGATCGCAGAGCAGCTGAAATATGCGACGATCGTGATTTCAAGTCTGCCGTTATTAATCATGTATCCGTTCTTCCAGAAATACTTTGACAAGGGTGTCATGGTCGGTTCTGTGAAGGGGTAAAGCAAATATGCATAATTATAAGGAGGAGTACAAAATGAGAAACAAAACAATGAGAAAGCTGGTATGCACGGCAATGGCATGTGTGACAGCACTTTCACTGACTGCATGCGGGGGCGGAAACGGCGGCGCAGGCAAAAGTGAGGAAAAACAGGCAAAGGAGACAAAGGAGACACAGATCAAGGATGTATCCTTCCCTTTGCAGGAAGAGGCAACGTTAAAGGTCATGACAAAAGCCGCTGCGATCTCAACGCAGAATCCGGAAGAAAAACTGATCTTTCAACGGATCAAGGAACAGACAAATGTAAACATCGACTGGACCTGCTATGTAGAGGATCAGTTTGTGGATAAGAGAAATCTGGCACTGGCGAAAAAGGATTCCCTTCCGGACATTTTGTTCAATGCCGAGATGAATAATGTGGAGCTGTTAAAGTATGCAAAACAGGGTGTGATCGTGCCGGTGGAGGATCTGATCGATTCTTATATGCCGAATCTTCAGAAGGTATTAACGGAATGTCCGGAATACCGCAAACTGATCACAGCTCCGGACGGACATATTTATTCTTTCCCGTGGATCGAACAGCTTGGAGTCGGAAAAGAAGCGATCCAGGCGATCGGCGGAATGCCCTACATCAATCAAAAATGGCTGGATGATCTGGGTCTGCCGATGCCCGAGACGACAGAAGATCTGAAAAATGTGCTGATCGCATTCAGAGACAGCAAACCCTGCGGTACAGAAAATGTGATCCCGATGTCCTGCCGTGTAAACGGCGGTAACGAAGATCTGGGCTTCATCCTCGGAGCGTTCGGCTATGGTGATAATCCGGATCATATCATGGTGGATGACGATGGAAAAGTAGTGTATTCCGTAACAGATGAAGGCTACAAAGAGGGAATCAGCTGGCTGCATGAGCTTCAGGAGGAAAATCTGATCGATCCGGAAGCATATACGCAGGATTATGCGACTTATACAGCAAAAGGAAAGAACGGTCAGTACGGCTTGTTCTTTGGATGGGATCAGGCGAGTATCGTTTCCGCACCGCAAGATTACGTTCCGCTCCCCGCACTAAAAGGACCGGAGGGGATCGTGAATGCGGTCAGACAGAGCGGAAGCGCGGACGGTGGATTCCAGGCAGGACGCTGTGTGCTCACAAGTGCCTGCGTCAATCAGGAGCTTGCGGCAAAATGGATCGATCTTATGTATGATCCGCTGCAATCGATCCAGAACAACTGGGGAACCTATGGAGAAGAAGGCAAATCCAACATTTTTGAGCTCAAAGAGGACAACACGCTGAGTCATCTGGAAATCGTCGGAGAATCTCCGTATGATGTGCGTGTCCAGCAGATGGTTGCAGGACCTTTGGCGGTATTGAACAGCTACTATGGCAAGTATACAACCTGTCCTCCGGATGCGTTGGAAAGAATGGACAATGTAAAGAGCTATGTGGATTCCATGAAATATGAAATGGTATATCCGAATATTTTCATGAGTGAGGAAGATGCAACAAGTGTTGCCAGATATGAGACGGATATTAAACAGTATGCGGAGCAGAAGAAAGCAGACTGGATCTTAAATGGCGGCGTGGACGAACAGTGGGAAGACTATATGCAGAAACTGGATGAACTTGGTCTGGGAGAATACATCGAGATCAAACAGAAATATTTGGATGCATATCTCGCACAGTAGAGTGAACGGATGACGGAGAGGTGTGGCAATACCTCTCCGCCATCTATATAGACCAGAAAAAGGAGAGACTGTATGATAAGTCAGACTTTGCGTGATGCAAGAAAATATGAAGAGATAAACGAAAAAAAGATCCGGCAGGAGGAACGGCCTGATTTTCATCTGTCTACCCGTGTCGGGTGGATGAATGATCCAAACGGTTTTTCTTATTACGATGGTAAATATCATCTGTTTTATCAATACAATCCCTATGAGTCAAGATGGGGATCTATGCACTGGGGACATGCAGTGAGTACAGACCTGCTTCATTGGGAATACTGTCCGGCAGCACTTGCACCGGATGAGGCATACGACAAAGACGGATGCTTTTCCGGAAGTGCAGAGACTTTAGAGGATGGAAGACAGCTGCTGATGTATACAGGCGTTCAAAAAAAGACATTGCCGGATGGAAGCGTCCGGGAGGAACAGACGCAGTGTGTGGCGGTGGGAGACGGAACAGATTATGTAAAATATGAAAAGAATCCCGTGATCACATCCGATATGCTTCCACAGGGCTGCAGCAAATATGATTTTCGGGATCCGAAGATATGGAAGGAAGCGGATGGCACGTTTTATTGCGTTGTCGGGAACAGACCGCAGGACGGCAGCGGACAGATCCTTTTGTTTGTCAGCAAAGACGGATTTGACTGGAAGTTTAAGAGTGTACTGGCAGAGAACAGAAACCGCTATGGAAAAATGTGGGAGTGCCCGGATTTTTTTAAACTGGATGACAAATGGGTGCTTTTTACCAGTCCGCAGGATATGCTCCCGAAAGATCTGGAATACCATAATGGCTATGGAACGCTCTGCCTGATCGGAGCATTTGATGAAAAAAGCGGGATGTTTACGGAACACGCAAACCAGTCTATTGATTATGGGATTGATTTTTATGCGCCGCAGACGATCCTGACACCGGATGGAAGGCGCGTTATGATCGGCTGGATGCAGAACTGGGATACGTGCAGTATCAGAGGACAGGAAGAACCGTGGTTCGGTCAGATGAGTCTTGCCAGAGAGTTGGAGATCAAAAACGGAAGACTGTATCAGAAACCGGTCAGAGAACTGGAAAGAATGCGGTGCAACAGGGTTTCCTATTCGGACGTACCCTTAAACGGCTTTCTTACGCTCGACGGGATCTGCGGAAGAAGGATCGATCTTGAGATCGTACTGCGCCCGAAGCAGGGAGAAGAACTGTTGCGCCAGTTTGAAATACGGTTTGCTCAGGATGAACGTTTTTATACATCGTTCAGCTTTAAGACCTATGAATCGGTGTTGAAGATCGACCGTAAGTTTTCGGGTTCCACAAGAACGATCGTCCATCAGAGAAGAAGCCTGTTGAAATGGGCAAAGGATGAGCTGAAGTTTCGTTTGATCCTGGACCGGTATAGTGCGGAAATTTTTGTCAATGACGGAGAACAGGTGCTTACCGTGACCATGTATACCGATCAGAGTGCCGACGGTATCAAATTTTTTGCCGACGGAACAGTTAATATGGATGTTACAAAATATGATCTGTGCATGCAGGCGGAAGGGAGCGATTGGAAATGAAGTCATTTGACGTTGTGGCGTTAGGTGAACTGTTGATCGATTTTACGGAGTATGGTGTGAGCGGACAGGGAAATACGGTCTTTGAAGCAAACCCGGGCGGGGCACCCTGCAACGTGCTGGCAATGTTATCTAAACTGGGACATCGGACGGCGTTTGTCGGTAAGGTGGGAGAGGATTTCCTGGGCAGGCAGCTGAAAGCGGCCATTGAAGAAGCAGATATCCTTTCCGACTATCTGCTGATGGATCCGAAGATCCCCACGACGTTGGCATTTGTGCATACCGGACCGGACGGAGACAGAGATTTTTCATTCTACCGGAATCCGGGGGCGGACATGATGCTTGATCAAACCGAGATTCCGACAGGACTGATCAAAGATACGAAGATTTTTCATTTCGGAACGCTTTCCATGACACAGGAGAGAAACCGGGAGGCAACGAAAAAGGCGATCGAGATTGCCGGACAAAACGGTGCACTCCTCTCGTTTGATCCAAACCTGCGGCTTCCCCTGTGGGAAAGTGAAGAACTGGCCAAAGAGCAGATCCTTTATGGTCTGGGACATTGTGATGTCCTTAAGATCTCAGATGATGAGCTTATGTGGCTGACCGGAAGGGAGGATTATGATGAGGGGATCTCAAAGATCAGGGAAAAGTATCAGATACCGTTGATCCTGGTATCAATGGGAAAGGAGGGAAGCAGAGCCTACTACAAAGACAGTATGATCGAAGCAATGCCTTTTTTGCAAAAGGAAACGGTCGAGACGACCGGCGCCGGGGATACGTTTTGTGCGTGCATCTTACATACCCTGTGCGAAAAAGGTCTGAACGGTCTTTCGGACAGAGAGCTTTATGAAATGCTTGTATTTGCCAATGCAGCAGCTTCGATCATCACGACCAGAAAAGGGGCGCTAAGGATGATGCCGCAGGAAGAAGAGGTATACGCGCTTTTAAAGACATCGGGGTTTGAAACGATAAAACAAAAAGGAATTTAGGAAGGGAATAAAGGAGCAGACTTATGGGATTAAAAAGAAAACTGTGTTACAGTATCATGACAATGATCCTGTCGGTATCCATGACTGTCAACTGTGCGGAGATGTCGAACGCACAGGCGGTTGTGCAGGAAGGAAAGGACGACAGTGGGGAAAAAGAGCAGCAGGAGAACGGGATAACTATTTATCGGGATCTGACATTTGAAGAAACACCCGAAGCAGATACAAAGGGGTGGATCGCAAGGATCGTAGACCGGGCGGACGCAAAAGCAGCGCTTGAGCAGGGAAGCTATGTCTTTCAAGTGAAAGATCCCGGAAAAACAGATTCGGATGTACAGATCGTCTTGCCGGGAATGAAGGTAAAAAAGGCAGACTATACGGTGAAGGTCTGGGCAAAATCCACGAAAGAAACGTATTGCCATCTGATCGCAAGGAATGAAGAAGCGGAGGGATGGGATACATTTGGAGGAGAGTATAATCTTCGTATCGGGGAAGAGATCGCTCCGATGACTTTGCACTTTGGCAGTGAACAGGAAGGAAGCTGCGAGCTGTTGTTTAATTGCGGCAGGATCTCACCGAATCCCGATAATCCGGAGGATACAACACCGCAGGATTTTACCGTTATGATCGATAAGATTGAAATATATGAGACGACCGCCGGCCAGAGTGGTGAGAGCAAGACCACCAAGCAACTCTTTAGTTTTGCACCGATCGGAAAAGGAAGTGCGCACGAAGGAGATGAGAACTTTCCGGTAATGACCTTTAACGGAACGGATGAGGACAATGAACAGGGAGTCGGAACCATCTGGCAGGAAAACGGAAGCCTGTTTTACCGCATTGATCAGGGTGGCATGACAGACTGGCACAATAAACTGGTATTTGGCTATGGAGATACGCCGCTGAATCTGGAGGCCGGTCATGATTATATCATTCAGATCGATGCCAAAGCGACAAAAGACGTTAACTGCGGTGTTTATCTGAATCCGATCGGCGGGTGGAATCCGATCGTTTCAAGTAAAATGGAACTTACCGGGACGGAACAGACCTTTACTTATGAAACATCACAACCGTTGGAAAAGGATTGTAACGTAGAGCTGCTTTTGCAGTTTGGCTCAAAAGAAACAGCGCAGAAAGGAGAAGTCACAGCGGAATTCACAGATGTCCGTATCTGGCAGAGAACCGGAGCGGATGATGGTGAATGGCGCAAAGAACTGGAAGAAAAAGAAGATTCTTATGACTATCGTTATTGCTTTTTGCCCAAAAAACAGGAAGGGACGCAGCCATATGTAGGCGATCCCATGGCTTATTATGAAGATGGTGTTTACTATCTGTATTACTTAAAGGACGGTGGGGATTCCTACAATCATTCGGTTTATGTGGCGACTACGAAAGACTTTTTGAATTATCAGGAATATGAAAATCCTGTTATTGAGGCTTCAAAAGACGGGCAGGATTCCTGGATCGGAACCGGAAGCGTGGTGCGTATCAAGGATAAGTACTATTTCTTTTATACCGGACATGCGGATAAGGAAAGCTATGAATATAAAGAAAAGATCATGCTGGCAGTAGGAGACGATCCGCTTCATTTCAGAAAAGTGGAAGGCTGGGAGATGATCCCGCCTGCACAGCTTGGACAAAAAAGGGATTTCAGGGATCCGCAGGTTTATTATGATGAAAGCCGGGATTGTCTGTATATGACTGTAACAGCCGCCATGGATGGTGTGGCGAGAATTTTGAAATATACCTTAAGCAGTGATCTTTCGAAAGTGAACTATGAAGGGGTTCTGTTTACGGATCCTACCGGAAAATTCTGGAATCTTGAGTGCAGTGATTTCTTCCGGATCGGAGGAAAATGGTATCTGACCTATTCTGCGCAGGATGATACGCTCTGGTATGCAGTGGCGGAGGAACGTTTCGGGGAATATTCCGCTCCGTCGAGACTGGATGGAAAACTGTTTTATGCAGCGAAACATGTGAGCGACGGGAAGAACCATTATATGGCGGGCTGGGTCAGACGGTCACAGTCGCCGGCTTCTACCAAAGAAGTTTCTGCATGGGCAGGAAATCTGTTAGTCCAGCAGCTGGAACAAAGAGAGGATGGAAGTCTTGTCCTCAAGCCGGCAGACACAATACGACGGTCCTTTGATAAACCGGAAAAATTACTGCAGGCTCCAGATACCTGTGAACTGGACAGTACCTCCGGATATGTTTATCAGGATATGTTTACGGCACAGGAGAGATTTTTGCTGACCGGCAGATTTACATTTAAGAAAGAAGGAGATTTTGGTCTGGCCTTTGCCTTTGGAGATTCCAAAAGCATGGATAAGATGATCACGATCAGTCCCAAAAAAGGAAAGATACAACTGTCATTTGACGGTCCCATAACACAGATCGCGCAAAAAGAAGTAGAACTTTTGCCGGATAGAGAGTATTCCTTCACCTATTTTCAGGAGGGATCTGTGGGAACCTTCTATGTGGACGGGGAAGCGGCACTGACCGTCAGGATTTATGGGGTAACAGGCAAACCGGTCCGTCTGTTTTGCGAGAACAATCATGTAGTATTTACGCAGCTACAGCAGTTTAGTGCGTCACAAAAAGCAAATTCGGATTCCGGAAAAGACGAGAATGACGAAAAGAACGATCCGAAGACGGAGCAAGTGCCAAAGAACGAAAAGCCGGATAAAACCGATCTGACACAGCCGGTAAAGCCGGTCGCAAAGCAGATGTTCCGAAAGACTGTGAAGATCAAAGCGTTAACATGGAAAAAAGCATTGTCGGTTTCCTGGAAAAAAGTAAAGAATGCAACCTCTTATGAAATATATGTATCTTCGTCAAAGAACGGCAGATACACAAAGGCGGCAACTGTTTCCGCTGGTAAGACAAAAGCGACGATAAAGAAATGGAAAGGAAAGAGACTTAAGCCCCGGAAAACATACTGGGTTACGGTGATCGCGAAAACATCCTCGGGGACAGACTCCACAACTTTTAAGACTTATTCAACAAAGAAACCCAAAAAAGCGGTAAAGATAAAAAAGATCAAAGGGTTGAAAAAGGTTACGGCTTAGAGATACGCCCTGTATCGGAGCAGAAATATATAATAACCGGACTTGCCAATCATGATCGGCTCCTGCAGGAGGCATTTCTCATTCCTGTTTGATCGCTGAATGGATGACTGTTAATAAATGGAAAAACGATGGCCGGAG
>Ga0307456_100033_pt1 | contig 9250 bp, 7 predicted proteins | sample GoafecGrGen6Rep3_FD_203831 | JGI IMG/M metagenome (GOLD analysis project Ga0307456, IMG submission 203831) | Metatranscriptome of enriched fungal communities from goat fecal pellet, Isla Vista, California, United States - Reed Canary Grass... ...
CATTTTTTAAGATTCGTATAATCAAAGAATGCATAGTCCGGTGTATCAGAGATTTCCACTTCGTAATTCTTCTCGAGTATCTTGAGACAGTTTTCCTCTACAAATGGACAATCTACAAATTTTACTTTTATCTTTTTCATTTTTCTCACGAACACTTCTTGATGTAAAAAGATGAATACTTTTTCATCTCGTTATTAAAGGTTTCATATCCCATCTGCTCTGCCAGCGTCGGTTTATCGGAGAATAGATTTGTTCCAATGCCTAGCCTGTCATTAGGAATTGAAAAACCTATGGACGCCAATACAGTTGGATATAAATCCATAGTCGTCATTACTCTGTTTTTGAGGTTTAGGTTGTCTTTATCATACTCAGTATTGATAAAACAGTTGTACACAGTGCGGTCCACATAGTCAACTCCATCAACCAAAGAATTATCCATTCTGGGATGATCCCCTAGTATCACTATTACAGTATCTTCATACCAGGGTTGCTGCTGACACCATTCAATAAACTCCTCGATTTGTTTATCTGCACATGCTACTACATTACCCAATTGCGTATCGTATTCATTCCCGCATAACTCACATACATAGCCATCCACGTGATGGGTGTCTACAGTAAGCATCGTTAGATTAAAGGGCTGGTCTAGTTTCGAAATCCTCGTCAATTCATCTTTAGCGATTCGGTACAAGTCTTTATCAGCTAATCCCCACCAAACAAAATCATCTTCTGTTAGATATCCATCATCAACTGCTGAATAGTTATCATATATATGATAATTACCGTGCTGCGTATAAAACTGTTTACGACCGGCAAATGTAGCATCCGAGCCACACAAGAATTCCTGATAATATCCTTTCTGATTCAGGATATCTCCTAGCGTGACGCTTCCATTGGCCATGCCCTGTCGCTCGCTAAAATCATCATTCTGTTGCTCAGGGAATAAAAAAGGAACCCCTGCCTGCGAAGCAAACATGGCTGCCATTGTCCAGTCCGTTCCATAGCTACTATGAAATCCTCCGAGTAACTCCTTATCGGAAAAGGAAATGTACTCCTTCGACATAGTCGTTAGATTAGGAATGTAATTGACGTCTTGTTGTTTTCCTCCTTCATTTACGGATGCATACGTAGTTTCCATACTTTCCATGTATATATACAGGAGGTTCTTGGGATTATCAGCTTTTATATCATCTACAATTGGATCAACATAGTAATCATCATATATTTTTGTTTCTTCCGCTTTCATACGAAAGTACTCTGTCACTCCCAAAGACGCATTCACGTTACGCAGTATTAGATGACTTGTCGTAAAACCCTCATAAAATAAAATACATCTTACAGCGATTCCAACAACTAGCAGCGTTATTCCAATCGCTTTGCTTTTTAATGTAATTCTTGCCGTCCACTTCCTTACCAATTTATCTACCAGTATCAATCCGATAATTAATGCTATCGAGATGAGCAACGATGGTAATACAAACTTTACGGCATTTCTTAGAAAGTGTGTGTCCGCCCCCTTTAACGGTGATCGAATAGTATACATGATTTGTACAAATTTTGCACAAAACGTCAGTTGGAACCACTGAAACAATGCGTTTAATACCATATATATCAAGATAAAGAGACTCATGCTTATCAAATAAAGGATAAGTAATATGGTAGTAATCACATTTTTGCTTTTCTTTTGTGACATAAAACTAAAACTCCAAACCCGAAAATAGACACCACACTGATTCCAATACTCATCTTTAACAATGGTGTTTCATATCGTAATTCAATAACATGTTTGCCAGCTGTAACCGGCACTGATAGGTACATATAATCTGTACGGTATACCTTTTTTTGCTCACCATCCACATATGACTTCCATCCGGTAGAATATGGTATGGAGCATACCAACAGGCCACTTTCCTTCGCATCTATACTGCCAGTAATATGATTTGTGGCTGTTGCTATATTACTATTATACATGTTTACATCTTCTATGGCATTCTGTGCCAATTCTTGTATTCTACCAATCTGATACTTCTTAGATAATGTTTGAAAAGACACCTTCTCTAAGGTATATACGCCTCTCGTTGGAAACGCTATTTTAGCGGTCACTTCACCGTCTTCCACATCCCCCAGATAAGACAAGAAGTCTTTTTTACCAAAATAGTATCGATAGTTTTCGTTGAAAACACCTATTGTTTTTGTAAATTGCTGTCTATCAGAATCAACATCAACTACAATAGACGTTCCAATGGCGGGCGTACTATTCCGTTCTTCATATTGTAGTTTTCTTCTTTCATAAGAGTTCATTTTAGAAAGAAGGCCGTGTTCCCTATAGTAATCCAGCTCCGAGTACTCTTCGAAAGATAGATTATTAACCGCAAAATACAACTCTCCATCACAAAGCTGAATTGTTTTCATTGTAATCTCAGCATTTTCCTTGAATACAATGATTCGATTACCTATGATTTCAATTCCATCGGATAGAGACTCTATTTCAGGAATATACTCATTCACTAGTGACTCAAAGCTTGCAGTTTCAGTATTGTCAGGAGTTTCTGAACCATTTACGATTGCAGCATCCAACATTGCTTGCTGCTTTTGTAGTGAAGAGAAAGAAGCAATTTCATCTTCATTCAAGTACTTCTTCTGCATATAAGCTAGCGGAAGAGCATTCTCGCGCTTTTCGCCATTCATTTCATACTGTACAGATGCTAACGCTTCAAGTGCCAGTCGATGGTCTAGTGATGAAATCTCATTAATCGATATCCCGGATTCCACGCAGAGTTGTTTCATGAATTCAGCGACATTAGGATTGGATAAGCTCCAATAATAGCGAATCGACGGCATCCCTGTCAGCAGACCATCATTTCGTTCCTGCGATTCTCCAGTCACACGATAGAAGCCGCCATCTGATATTTGCTCAGCTAGTCTGGCTGTTTCATTCCAGGTAAGTTCTTCCATCAGATTCGGCTTGTTGTCAATGAAATCTTTTGTGAAATCACCATCTGCAAACCCTACTGCGTATTTTACATTAAGTAAGATAGAACCGCATACAAACGTAAGGATAATCCAATCATGGTGTTTATGGTTCAACAGCAACATTATAATCAGGCCAAATGCCAGTATAATCTGCACTAGACCTGATATAGTAAGAACTCCAAATGCCAATGAAAGAAGAACCCAAATAGTCGGTACGATGTAAAATCTCTTTTTCACTTTGTCATCAAGCGTTGGAATGGCGTCACAAAATTCTAGTACTGCTGTTGCAGCAACGATATTCCAATACCACGCCCAACGTCCTCCGCCGGACGGATCACATATCTTGCCTAAAATCGGAAACAACATACAAGCTAGCAAAAAGATGCTCATGTATTTCCATCTTTTATCTGCGCACTTCTTTCCCGCAAATATACCAATGGCCACTAATGCCACTCCGCCATATCCCAAAAGCGATTTTCCATCTGAGAAGGAAACAAAATTATCCGGAATGCACCGATAATACTGCAGGGAATTGAATAGATGAATGCTATTTACATCTGTTCTGGCATCATGCATTGCAGTCCACAGAGTTGGCACTAGAATTACAGCTACTATCCCAGCACCTAGCACGCCCCCATACAAGCAGCGCCAAGTTTTACGAATTCTTCTGTCGATAGTATCCTCATCCGTTACAAGCTTCAGAACCGCATACAATATCGTAAATACAACTATTGTGTAAAAATAGAAAAAATTGCTTATGGCCGCAAGGCATACTCCTATTGTGTATAGACCAATCCCCTTATTCCTCCATATTCTTTCAACTCCAGTTAAAATCAACGGAGTCCATAACAATGCCACCAAAAAGAAGGGATGACACACAGATGACATGCTATAGCCACTAAAGATATAAACAAGAGTTGCGCCTAAAACATACTTTGTATTTTCTATGTTTTTTATCTCAAAGCAAAACCATGAAAAGAATAATCCCGCAAAGAATAAGCGAGCATAGATGCAAAAAGCATAGAAATACTGCATGCATCCAACTGGTACAAATACACACAAAGATGTAATAGGATCACCAAATCCGTAATATTGGAAAGTCGTTAGAATATCTGCGCCATATCCAATCGAAAAACTATAGAGTGGTACCTGCCAAGAATGCTCTACCAAGATTGTCCTGAACGCGAGTCTTAACCATTTCGCATAATAGACCATTGCTCTAATGTGTTGTGTCCAGCCATCGGCAGACCAAATAAAAGTCTTGCCATTTAACCAAAAAGCACCGTAAAACAAGGTAACTAATATCAAATAAGTCACTATATATTCTCTATAGTATTTCTTTCTAATCGATTTATCTGTCATTTACTCTACTCTTCAAATCAGATTCGTAATATCGTTGTCCACATTGACGGGAACCAACGGCTAGCCCACAATAAGCCTTTTGTAATGGGTTTTAATTCATGATCATCTATCATCTCATTTACGATTGCACTGTACTGCAAATGAAGATCTTTTAGAATCTCTTTTTCCTGTGGAAAATCACGCTTAACCTTTCCATAATCTTCCAACAGCTCGTATCCATAGTTTCTTACTGTTTTTTTATATAATGCCTTCTCATTCTTCACAGAATAAAACTGCATCATCTCCTTTAGAGACAACAGCTTATCTAATTGTTTAAGATTGTACTTTTTGTGTACGGTTATACTGCCTTCCCTTTGTCGGTAGCCATATAGTTCTGCCGTTGTATAAGTAACTGTCTCTGCTGCATATACGGCTTTATACACTAACGCATCGTCCTCGTGAAGTCTTCCCTCAGGAAAACGAATAGTTTCAAGCGTGCTTGCATGATACAGTTTCGCACAATCCATCGTAGTGAACTCTTCAGAAAGCAAAAATTCATGTGCCGGGCCATGCCACACATCACCTTCTGTTTGATTAAATAAAAGTGTAGTGTTTGTTCTGCATTGCACAAATCGCGCGCTATTCTCATTGGCCAATCGAAGCATTGTTTCGATATAGCGGTCCCACACTACATCATCACTATCTATAAATGCAATCCAATCACCCTCACAGATATCTAACGCACGATTACGCGCAACAGACGGACCACTATTCTTTTGATGCAAAACCTTTACTCGAGAGTCTTTCTTCTCGTATGTCTCACAGATTTGCCCGCTTCTATCCTCGGACCCATCATCTACTAAGATGATTTCGATATTACGGTAGGTTTGTCGCAGCACAGATTCTAGACATTCCTCTAGATATGGTTCCACATTATAAACCGGTATGATTATACTTACTAAATCCATTCTAAAACTATTCCTCTTGTGACATTGCATCTCGCAGCTGGTAATAGACTATATCATCATATTTGTCTAACTGACCAGTTTGTGTTAATCCATCCTCAAGTATCTCACCCTGGTTGTTTATCACTCCCCATTTAGATACTACCGGATAATCCTGATATAAATTCCACAAATAAGTATCCAATTCACTAAATGAATATCCTGCACATTTTAGAAGATACGTAGATAAATAATTCGCACTTATTCTTCCGATATTCTGCTCCGGTATATCATAATTCGCCCATATAAACATTGGGGTCTCATAACGGCAAAACGGATCTTCATTTCCATTCTGTAATCCGCTCAGAAAATCTTCCTCCAGTTTCGGCAGGTGATCGCCAAAGAAGCATATCAATGTTGGCTCATCCAAATCATTGAAGTAGTTGATTAAATGCTCTAGGCTTCGATCACTTTCCTGAACTAGCGAGAAATAGACTTCCGCTTCTGAATAATCGGAGTAGAGCCTTGCTTCATCTGTCAGTTCTAATCCTTCTTCATCTTCAAAGTATCCACCGTGATTTTGAATGGTAACGTTGAAAAAGAAGAATGGCTTTGTCGTATCACGATTTTCAAAATGATCAATTAATACTTGATAGTCATATTCATCGGTCGCATATCCATTGATGAAAGGAATATCATCTCGCTCCTCTATATTCTATGCATCATGTCAAAGATTTCTTCATTCTGACAATTAATGGTAACGCCGATTTCCTCGCCCAAAGATTTCAGTGCATCAGCAAGTACACTGTGTTCTACTGGTGCTGCAGCAGTATCCACGATCATCATCATGTTGAAATACCCATCTACAATGGTCTGAGAAATATCCAGGATGTTGATTTTCTGTTCTGCTAAATAGGTGCAGACTTTCGCAATGATTCCAACGGTATCTTTACCTACAACAGTAATGATAGACTTTTTCATAAGCTCCTCCTCGCTTGTCTTCCTCTAGATTTCAATCGCCTCTGATGGCACATCCCTTTTGGCCACCATCAGCGGAAAATCATGACTTGTGTATTTGCAATCCGACATATCCACCTGCATGCGAACTGCTTCGTATGCAAGTTCCGGCAGATTGTTCATTTTACTAAGATGTCCTAATACCACAGCTTTTACATGATCATGCAAGATGTCACATAACAGTCTTCCGGCTGTTTCATTGGACAAATGTCCTCTATCCCCTAAAATACGCTTTTTAAGCGGATATGGATAAGGTCCTGTCTCTAACATGCGCACGTCATGATTGCTTTCTAACAAAACCACATCCAAATCCTTTAAATTTTCAATTGTATAGGCATCATAATGTCCTAAGTCTGTGCATACCGCAACAGATTTTTTTTCACTGCGGAACCGGTAAGCCACCGGATCTGCCGCATCATGAGCAATACGAAAAGGTGTCACATCTAAATCTTTTATTCGAAAGCGTTCATCCGGTCTGATGACTTGAAATAAATCAGGATCTACCTTTCCGATTTTGCTATCTTTGCAAATAGCTTCCACAGTCCCTTTGGTACTATAGATGGGAATGCTATACTTTCTGGCAAGGACGCCTAATCCCTGAATATGATCCGAATGCTCATGGGTAATCAAAATACCATCCAAATCTGCCATAGACAGGTCTAAGGATTCAACGCCTTCCCGTACTCGCTTTCCACTGATTCCCACATCCACCAAAAGGTGCGTGTGGTCATTTCCTACATAAATGCAGTTGCCGCTACTTCCACTGGCAATACTACATAATCTCATGATTCTCTTGGCCTCCAACGAATGGTCAGTGTATCTCCATTATGCAGAGGCTCCATATACTGAGCTTCCCTACCATTTAAAATGGTATCTACTCCAGGTCCCTGCGGATTCTTTAAATCAAAATCAATATGATCAAATACATCCACAAATACATAAGATGGCTTACCTGTCAGCTCCACATCGCCACCATTGACATTGACATGAATCGTAACCGGGATGTCTCTTTGAGCAGCTGTTTCACTTTCTACAGAAGGATTTTCACCCTCCGGTAATTCTGCAAACGAGGTAGCATCAGAAGCATCCTCCACCGTCTGGGTTTCATTTTCCCGGCTTTCTGATAAAGCTCTGTTAGCTTCATCATATACGCTTTCCTTTTCGCCCTCGTAAAGTACAGCCTCTTCTGCTTCCTTAGAGCCTCTCTCGTGCCAAGCAAGCAAATAATGTTCGTACACTTTTGTATCTCTGTCTGCCACCTTGTGGTTTACAAACAGTATCATATTTTCCGGCAAAAGCACATCCATGAATTCCAGGATTTGTCCTGCCGTACAATAGTCTAAAATCTCTACTTCATCGCCATTTTGGATGGAATAATATCCGCTTTGATAATTTCCATTTACTCTGGCAACCTTCGGTACGTCGATACGGTTATCCTGTACCTGTACCGAAATGATATCTCTGAATTCCGGCAAATCCTGTACCATCACAGAAGCTGCCTCACCTGCAGTAGACTCTACCACTGTGATTACATCGTTTTCGTGAATAGGCGCATAGATATTTGCCTCTTTTCCATTGATTTTAATAACAGCCGCCTCGCCTAACTGGCCTTTCACGGTACGTTGTTTTTTATTCACTGAGAAAGTAAGTTCCGCACCACGACGTGGGAATAATCTTTCATTGGAGTAGTCCGCCTGCAATGCAGCGTCCACTACAGCAAGCTTGTCGTTATTATAGAGTTTGATTCTTTGATGATTAAAGGTCACAAAGATAAAGTTATTACTTTGTTCGTAGTAATTCAGGCAAATACCGATTGGGGTAACCAGCAAGGAATCCTTCACTACGCCTTCTTCTTCGAACTCTATTTGACCCATGACTTCCTCACCACGAAGCGCAACACGCTCCCTCATGATGCCAAGTTCGTCTGCCACTGCTTCTGCATAGCCGGGGATTTTTCCGCCACCGCCAACAATGAATACAGCGCTTACAGCCTGTCCGCCATTGAGTTCTTTGATTTTATCTGCTGCAGCCTTTGCAAGTTCTTTTACATGAGCCTTGGTGATCTGCAATACTTTTTCTTTGGTGATTTTCTGTGGCAGCCCCATAATGTCGGTATAGGTCACCTCGTCCTTATCCAAAATGCTACATTTAATCTCTTCTGCTGTAGCAAAGTCTACAAGGCAAGCTTTGGCTACGATTTCTGTAAGGCCATCTCCTGCCATAGGAATCATGCCATAGGCAATCACGCTACCATCCTGCGTAATACAAATATCGGAAGTACCGGCTCCCACATCAATCAGCGCCAAATTCAGCATACGGAACTTCTCCGGAATAGCCACTTGAATAGCCGCTATAGGCTCCAATGTCATGGTAGCAACTTCCAGTCCTGCAACGCCTACTGCTTTATATAAGCCATCGATAACATCATCCGGTAAAAAGGTAGCAATGATATCTGCACCGATGGACTCTGCCTTATGTTCCTCCGGATTCAGAATGGGGTTTCCATTCATATAGTACCGAATTACCGTACTACCAACGCAATAGAAGGAATCCTTTTCTTTGCCCTGGGCAGGAAATTCCTCATAGGCTTTCTGGATGCCTTCTGTTTTCAAGGCAAAAACATCTTCCCCTGTAACAGTTCTGGCTTCCGGGAATTCTAAGTCATAATGTACCGTCACGGTGCGGAGCACACGACCAGCGGCAGCAATACATACCTTTTTCAGGCTGATTCCGGTTACTTCCTCCAGGTCACGCTTCACATCTTCAATGGTGTGTCCTACCTTCATAATGTCATGAATCTGACCATCCAACATAGCTCTTGTTTCATGCTCTTTGGACCTTTGCGCGATGACATGGAAGATATCGCCTTTTTTATATCCAACTGTACCTACGATACTTCTTGTACCGATATCGAGACCAAATACTGTCTCTCCTGCGTATTTTTTATACTGTGACAAAATACCCCTCCAATATGG
>Ga0307456_100037_pt1 | contig 9091 bp, 7 predicted proteins | sample GoafecGrGen6Rep3_FD_203831 | JGI IMG/M metagenome (GOLD analysis project Ga0307456, IMG submission 203831) | Metatranscriptome of enriched fungal communities from goat fecal pellet, Isla Vista, California, United States - Reed Canary Grass... ...
CTTTTCTCCTTTTTTCAAAGAGGGGGCAACGTCTCCTTCATCCGGCAAGCCATACGCCATAGTATCTTTCACCTTACCAGGATAATACGACTCAAATACATCCTTGGCACGATTATTTACCGCCACAATTCTGGGGCGATTCATCCACGCACTAGCATCCAGTCTATAAAACCTTTCTTTCGTTTCCGCATAGGCTGCTTCACCAAATCCATCCGGATTCTCATGAATCCACCATAGAGTAGGTCTTACACTTGAGAACTCATACGCATAGGGAATGCTAGGAAATACATTGACGATGACGGAATCATATTCCTTTACGACATCCAAATCTCTTCCACCAATATAGGGATAGGATTGAAAAACGCAGAGACTCATTCCCATTTCATTGATATATCGAATCACTTGCTCGTCCGGACTATCTCCAGTAGCAAATGTCACTTGATACCCTTTACTCCGAAGTACCATTGCCGCCTGCATTAAGGCAACCGGCCCACCATTAAAAGTCAATCCATTCTGAACAAGCAAGACTTTCCCTTTTTTACTATCCAAGGGTTGTTTTATTTGGGAATAAAAAAGGACATCTCCTTGCCGTTGGATGAGTTCTTTCATCCTTTTAAACGCATAATAATCAAGAATATCAGACTGTCGAACTCCCAATGAAATCAGCTGACTATACATCTCGTCGTAATAGGAAGACATGATGACGACATAATCATACATCAGACCAGCCAATTTATCAGGTTTATAGACGGACTTATCTTCGTACCTAGATATCTCACCACCATTATCAATAAAAGCCACGATTTCATCAGTGTCTTTTTCTAGGATGTTATGCAATTCCTCTGCTCGGTTTTGGTAATACTTTCCTATACCAAAAACAACAATTTTCATCTTCTCATCCACCAATGATTTTTGCAGCTTCGCATAATGAAGCGGCACGTACTATATTTGGGTTCTCTAATTCCGCACCGTCATCTTGCCCCGGCAAAAGAATGCCACGCACTTCCTGATAATCGCAGATACTTAGATCTCTCTTTCTGTCGCCAATCGCCCACGAGGACGTCCAATCTATATCAAACTCTTTTTGCGCTCTTTCAAAAAGCTCTATACCAGGCTTTCTACACTGGCAACTATCCTCATCTACATGTGGGCAATAATACTGCGCAGTCAATCTCACTCCCTGCTCTTTTAAAAGTTCTGCTACCCAATCTTGAAAATCCAGATACTCGTTTTCCGTAAAAAAACCGCGACCAATGCCGGATTGATTCGTAATTAAAATAAGCAAATAACCCTTTTCCTGCAACAACCGTAATCCATCTATTGCTCCTGGCAGAAGTTCAAAATCCTCGCGAAGATGTACATAACCCTTGTCTTTATTTATTGTTCCATCTCGATCTAAAAAAACAGCTTTTTTCATACGAGATTCCTTCCCAACGTTGATTAAAAATCCTCTTCCGCAATCTCACAAATAATATGTCCTATCATGATATGCGATTCCTGAATACGTGCTGTATTCTCACACGGCACAATGATTCCGATATCCACGATATCTTTTATTTTTCCACCGTTTTTTCCAAGCAGGCCAATCGTTTTTGCACCACGCTTCTTTGCTTCCAAAAGTGCTCTATATACGTTCTCCGAATTTCCACTGGTGCTGATTCCGATTACCACGTCACTCTCATGGACGATACCACTCAATAGACGAGCATACACATCCTCAAAACTATAATCGTTGCTGATTGCAGTCAGCGCGGCTATATCTGCGTTCAAAGAGATTGCCGGAAGAGAATGTCTTTCTTTTTGAAATCTTCCGGACAACTCCGCTGCTATATGAATAGAATCGGAAGCGGAGCCACCATTTCCACAAGTAAAGACCTTCCCATCTGATGAAAAAGCATTTTTAACAGCAGTACCTGCTTCATGAATCAATGAAATCAATTCCGGATTCTGCAATATACTTTCTTTTACTGCTATACTTTCACGAATACGATCTTCTACAATTCCCATTCCATCAACCTTTTCTCATTTTCTCTACCAAGTTTGTAGTAGATTTACCTTGAACAAATGGAAGCACCTTCACCATGCCCCCGTTTGCCTGTACAAAATCAGCACCTACAATCTCTTCTAACTTGTAGTCACCGCCTTTTACCAACACATCCGGTACAACTTTCCGAATCAAATCTGCCGGTGTATCCTCGCGGAATTCCACTACATAATCCACAAAGTCTAATGATGCTAATACAAGCATTCTGTCTTCCACCGTATTGATTGGTCGTTCCGGACCTTTTAGGCGTCTTACAGATTCATCGCTGTTTACACCCACCACTAAGATGTCGCCTAATTTCTTTGCCTCTTTTAGGTAAGAGATATGTCCTACATGTAGTAAATCAAAGCATCCATTGGTAAAGACAATCTTCTTTCCTTGTGCTTTCAATCTATGAATTGGCTCTAATCCACCCTCTTGATAATAATCTAAGAATGCACCAGTTGCCTGACCATCTTCCTGCATAGCCGCACACACTTCATCCGGATATACAATACTGGTTCCAACCTTAGATACCTGTACACCCGCAGCATAGTTAGCCACAATCATGGCTTGTTCTACCGGTGTACCTATTATCATCTCTGCTGCCAGGTAGGCAATCGATGTATCTCCGGCACCAGTCACATCAAAGACTTCACTTGCCACACTCTTGGTTTGGCTAATCAAACCATCAGAGTTTACCAGAATCATTCCATCTGCACCCAAAGTCGCCATCACATACTCGCAACCAGAAGACTTACATAATTCCTTTGCTGCAAGCACAGCATGCTCCACTGTTTCTGTTGGAAGTCCTGTCAGTTCAGCCAGCTCTTTGCGATTTGGTTTCAGCAAGGTAGCATTTCTGTACTTCGCTATATTTCGGTCTTTCACATCAATCAGGACTTGGATACCATGACGCTCTGCAATATCAATAAAACGCTGCGTAGTTTCTTCTGACAGTAATCCCTTCATATAATCCGAAAGAACAAAGATACCGTATTCATCAGCACGTTTTTCCAGTCGTGCAAAAGCTTCATCCAATTCTTTGCTTGGAATCTCACTCGCATCCTCTGTATCGACTCTCAGAATCTGTTGGTTTCCAGGTCCGATATATCTCAATTTGGAAATCGTACGGTATCCCTTACGCGCTATCAGTAAATCTGTCTTGATATTTTCAGCTTCTAATTGCTCATTCAGTTTTCTGCCATATTCGTCTTCGCCTACAACGGCAAAGATGTCCGTTGGCACACCGATAGCAGCTACGTTCACTGCTACGTTTGAAGCACCTCCGGGGGAATACTTTTGTTTTCCTTTTTCGAGAAATACAGGCACCGGCGCCTCTGGTGATATACGATTTACCTCCCCAAAATGATAGGAGTCCAACATAGCATCGCCAGCAATCAAAATCTTTTTCATATAGCCCCTCTTACTTTTAGTAATTGTCAAAGCCTTTCGCCAGATAGTTCGTGACATAATCCTTCACGCCTGCTGACACATCCATAAACTCATCTGTATAACCAACACTACGAAGTTTCTTTAATTCAGCTTGTGTATAGTATTGGTATTTGGCTTTCAAATGTTCAGGCATATCTATAAACTTGATATTAGGTTCTTTTCCAACGGCTACGAAAACCGCAGACACCAATTCTTCAAAGCTTTGTGCTCTTCCCGTACCCACATTGAATAGTCCGGAGTGTTCCGGATGCTCCATAAAGAAACGAATTACTTTACACACATCCTTCACATAGACGAAATCTCTTAACTGTCCGCCATCCGCATACTTAGGGTTTTCTGATTTAAATAGTTTGATTTCTCCACTTTCTATCATCTGACGATATCCATGGAAAACCATACTGGCCATAGAACCCTTATAGTATTCATTTGGTCCGTATACATTGAAGAACTTGAGTCCAACATGTTGCATCGGAGCATTGCTCTGCTTTCTAGCCCATTGATCAAATACCTGTTTTGAATAACCATATCCATTTAACGGACGTAGGATATCGATATCGCAGGCATCATCAAACCCCTGCACTCCATCGCCATAGGTGGCTGCAGAACTAGCATAAATAAACGGAATCTGATGTACAGTCGCATAGCGCCAAAGAGTCTTGGTAAACTCTACGTTGTTCGTCCATAGGTAGTCAAAGTCTCTTTCCGTTGTGGCTGAACAAGCACCCAAATGAATAATTCCACCGATTGTATTGAAGTCTCCCTGCTCCAAACGAGTCAAAAAGTTTTCCCTTGGCACATACTCAATATACTTTTTATTCCGAAGGTTCATCCACTTCTCAGTTTCAGCAATATGGTCCACAATAATCAAATCATCATGTCCCATATCATTTAAAGTCCGAACCATGCAGCTACCAATAAAGCCAGCTCCTCCGGTTACAATAATGTTTCCATTCCAGTTCATTTCATCACCATTACTTTTCTTCAGATTTCACAGCAAATAAATAGTCGTAACTACCTTTTTTCTTAATACTATCTCTTATATCGACTTTATCCATCTCATTCCATACAGAAATAATGAAAACAGAGTTTTTTTCACAACTCAGTTCATCTATAAGTTTGATTGGATAACCCAACAACGTTTTTTGAGTTGTGTCTTTTGTCACTACAACAGAAGTAATATTTATAGCATTCTTCTCTAGAAGTGGTATTACCTCTTTGGCACAAGCTCCAGCCCCATACACATATGTTTCTTTTGCCTGTTTAATTAATTCTATTTCCGCATCTGACAAAAACATACCTGTTTTGAAGTGAAGATGGCTAACCACATCACTGTATTTCTTTCTAACGTATATATTATTTTCGCCAATTCTGCAGAATCGATAATAATGATAGCTCTCTAGAAGCACATCAAACTTCGTGTTTTCTTCCTCTCGAACTTCTACACATATAACCTTCGGACCATTAATAGTCAAATCATAACTACGTAAAACTTCATAATCTAAGCCTTCTATATCACAATCCAAATAATCAGGGAATACTCCTTGGCAATACTCCTGCACGATATGCTCAAGTGTCATCACTCTAACGTCAATCGCTTCTCTAACATTTTTTTCAAATCGCTTTTCGATTTCTTCTTTTTTAAAGGAGTTTATTGCACTTTCTTCGCTACTCATATAAAAAGTAAGCGTCCCTTCTTCTGGTGCACATCCTACAGCAAGATTGATATCCTCTGGTCTAAGCTTGTAAAAGCGCTCAATGAGTTTAGGATTTGGCTCCACGTTTATTCCTCTGCAACCATTTAAATAGAACAGCGCTGTATTACTGTGTTTCAAAGGATGATGTGCTCCTAAATCTAAATATGTCGGATTATCGATTCCTATTCTTGTAAAAATAGCACTTATAATTAAATCATCCGCATGCTGACCATAAAACGTATTTTCCAGTATTCTTTGGCAATAGCCTTGTTTAACCTCATCCATTTTTTAAGTAATCCTCTATTTTTTCGAATACCATTTGAGCCGTGATAGATTCCATACATTTAGGACTATCATACTTAATACAATGTGTATACCAATCATTTAATAATCCCTTGCATTCTCCACACACCTTCGGTCCTATGTTACAATTGCCTTCATATCCAAAATACCATATAGGAGTCGGTCCAAATACCACAAAACATTTCACGCCTAATTGCGTCGCCACGTGAACCAAGCCGCTTTCACAATCAAAATGCAATTTAGAATCCGTTATAATTTTTTCAACTAATTCAAAGGATTCTCCCATGAATTGGTAATCTGTTTCCTTAATAATCGGTTCTTCTTTTCCGCCTAATTGAACCAGTTTTATATCCGGGTACTTTTCTCTGATTAAACTACATAATTCTTCATAGTACTCAAATGGCCATATTTTTACCTGCTTTTTTCCGTCCTTTAAAACATCACTTGCACCATAATGTACCGTTATATAATCCAGCCCCTCTAACGGATTTGTAACTCCTTCTTTCTGAAAAATTGTTACCTTTTGGTCCTTTATTTCAAAAGCACCGCTTATTCCTAGCAAGGTGTATCTGTTCTTCCCAAAGAATTTTGCACGATCCAATAGTATTCTACGTTGAGCTACAGGAAGAAATGCCCCTGTAGGTTCATTCATTTGATACTCGTACAAGCACATCATGGATTGATATAACGTCTCTGATAAACGTTTAATCTTAGTTCTTCTAAAAGATGTCAGCCTTGGAATATGCTCTGCATAGATAAACACATCATACTGTCGTGCTTCTTCTTCCGAAGGAGTATAACCCAGTATCATGTTTAAGCCCTTCTGTCCCCAATATAAAACCTTGGTAATTTCCGGGTTGTTGCAAAAAACATACATTTCAGCTTGCGGACATACATTGATAATAGATTGATATATTTTCAAAGCAATGACTTGATCTCCCACAGGCCACCCTACAGCTAATCCCACTTTTATTTCATTACCATCATTATTAGTATCGTCAATATACACATTTTTGAACGAATCTAAGTCGTCAGACTCCGCCTCCAAAAAACGAATCTTACTAGCTGAAACGCCCTGATTTATAAGGTTTTCAGCAACTTCTTTGCGTATGTCGTTATTGAGTATAGCAATATACACATATTCATACTCATCATTAGCTGTTATTTCACTAATTCCATGAACCGGGGCCGGAAAATCCTTAATTGCCTCCCCTTTTTTATCTATTACACTTACAATACTACACCAATTGGTCTCTCTATTCTTTACATATATCCAACGGCCATAATTCCCAGCACCGTATAACACAATTCTTGTCCCATGCGGAACAATATCATATGGGAACTTCCATTTGCCTGACATATTAAGTACCTCTTTCATTTATCTGTATACTAGTTCTTTACCGCATGGACAAAGTTTGTATACCCAAGTGCGGTAACAGTATTTTCCATCTCAGCTTTAAACTTCTTTCCGCTTGCTATTATAATAATCGCGTCTTTTGGAATTGGAGCCTCATTTATTTCATAAACTTTCCAACCATAGAAAACAGAGTTTTCAATGTCCTTTTTCGTCACAAGTACTCCATCAATCGAAATTCTTAGTTTATGAAGTAACTCCATCAATTCTTTTGCCACTTTACCTGTTCCATATATCCATACGCTTTTTCCCTTCTTAATTCTATCCATTTCCTCCTCCGAAATAGATACGTAGGTCTTATAATTACAATTCATGAAATTATCATATATACATTTACAGGCGTCATCTAAAAACTGTAATCTATCACTTCCTGAATACATATCTCTATATTCTACGCATTGACGATATAGATGAGACGCAAAAATGCCTATAGCTTCCGAATATTTCTCGTTAAAACTATGGTTCTTCCAAAAATCAATTACTTCACAATAGTTTACAAAAATAGACTGTTTACGAAGCGGATTCATAACTCCAGTGATGGAATCATTTCTCAAGCGATAATAATAGTTGCTCTTGTCCATGTTTGCGACTCTTCGTGCTTTCATGGCGCATTGGAAAAAGAACAAGTAATCTTCATGAACGATTCCATCAAAGAACTTTAAATTGTTATCAATCAAAAAATCTTTTCTGAAAAACTGAGTATAAGCATTCATACTTTTAAAACAGTTTTCAGACATAAATTTGGCAAATAATTCTTTGCCCTCAACAGCATTCTCCCATCCAATCTTCTTTTCATCATTACATTTAATTATTCGTTCACCATCTTCATCCCGAAAATAAGTTTTATTAAAGTAAAGAATATCTAAACAATCTTCCATCATTTTGTTCGTTAAAGACGCTAAGCAGTCCTCTTCGATATAATCGTCTGAATCAACAAACCAAACGAAATCACCCTTAGCTTCTATCAGGCCTATATTTCTTGCCGAAGACAGCCCCATGTTCGTATCATTAATGATTAATCTGAGATTATCATGTTCTGATTGATATCTTTGAACAATCATATCGCACCCGTCCGGAGAAGCGTCGTCTACACATATAACCTCAAAATCGACCCCTTTTTGAGACAAAACACTCACCAAGCATTCCTCAATATACTTTTCTACCTTATACATTGGAATGATAATTGATACTTTCATTTTTTTGCTCCATCTATTCTGCTTTATAATACAGATTGTCTTTTAAGATTTGTAACCACCATTTCGGAGGTTATTCCTTTTACCCCATTCTTATGGAAAAGAAAAACATCATCCCTGTTATTCTCAAAAAAGCCAGAATACGGAAGCGCTTCATTCTCTTTTTGCTTTCCGTATAAAATAACAGAAGCCTTATGCATTGCGTTGGCTATATGTGCATACTCATTATCACCTCCCACAAAGGCAAGTGAACCATTTATAATCTGTGCGATAACTTGGATGCTTTTATCTCCCGTATAGTCTATATAGTATTCGTGTTCAGTCCAGACACGAGCAACATCGCCTATCTCAATTACCTTAATACCTGATTTACAGATGCTTTCAGCTAGAGTCTTCCATTTCGCATATTGCCACTCTTTTTCTGCACCGTCTGGTTTACTATAAAGCACCACATATCTTTCTCCTGCAAATGGATTATCAGTCTCTGTACACAGGTAAAAAACAGGTTCCGCTTTTATCTTCGGAATGCCAGCCACTGCAGAAGCGCTTTCTAGCAACGAACCATACTGTAAGAAATTGTGAGCAGTGATTTGAGGATTAATTACGTTTTCATGTACAACAGATGAGTTTTCCATCGTGTATCCGTTGTAACAACAATCAACAATTACTGCTTCCCTGGATTTCTCTGCAATGCCACTCAACATTTGTTCTAATTCCATAAGGTTTTCTCTAGTCAAAACCTCGTCAACATGCGGATTGTACTTCACAAACTCCTTGTACTCATTTATTAAACACCAGCTAACCATACATCCTTTATAGTGTTTTTTTAAATATCGCGGAATCGGTTCACAGGCAATAACCTTGCTTCTACTTTCCGTGCACAAGACATAAAAATGAACCTTACCAACTCCCTGTTTTAGTATTTCTTCCACCTGTTTACTAATGTATTCTGTATTGAGCCCGCGCGCACGATAAATGGCATCTCTTGTTGCTTCCAAATAACCATATC
>Ga0307456_100038_pt1 | contig 9024 bp, 7 predicted proteins | sample GoafecGrGen6Rep3_FD_203831 | JGI IMG/M metagenome (GOLD analysis project Ga0307456, IMG submission 203831) | Metatranscriptome of enriched fungal communities from goat fecal pellet, Isla Vista, California, United States - Reed Canary Grass... ...
CTTTGGGGAATAACCTATCCCAGATATGAAACCTGTGCAAACTTAGAAGAGTACTCTTCTAAGTTTGCACAGGTTTCATATCTGGGATAGGTTATTCCCCAAAGAACCTGCTGAAACTGCAAGTTTTGTGAGTTCATATAGTTTTCAGTATAGATTCTAGGAGTAAAACTCCCTTCATTCTTTTGGTTTATCAGCATCTGCGGGAATGCAGCCACCAAAATACCCATTCCTACTGCTAACACAACAAACGCCAGTTGTTTTTTCTTTTTTGAGCTAGCGAGAGCAACGGCTATAAGGACCATGCCTCCCCACAAATAGGAAACCCTAGTATTATAAGCCAAGTATAATAACACACCACATATTATCCCATAAATAATACGAGATATTGCCTTTTCTTTTTTCAGCAAATTTATCATCAAAACAACAGCTGCACTGAAAAAGAAGAACGCGACAAAGTCAGACAATGGGTACTGCAAGTAATTTCCCCATAACCAAATAAACACAACAAATGCAACAAGGGATCGAAGCATCTTCTTTTTTTCTTCGACGGAATCCCCAAACAACGCAGGAAGAATAACAGCAAACTCAATTGATACTAAAACGTTGATAAAAACACGCCATGCCCAGCTCCCATGCCCAATGAAGTGTCTCAATGCTGTAATTATCACCGGTAAATAAAAACCTCGGAAAGTCTGAGGAAAATCGGTCAACCGAAACACACCATTCGTAACAGCGATTCCACCGGTCTCCCAATAATAGCCTGCATCATACATATAATCACTGATATTCAACCACGCTGAAAGCAGCATCAGTGCTATAAAATATACTCCACCTAAGAGGATACTTTTTTTCTTTAAAACTATTGTCATATTTTAATCCAATCTGTTGGGTAGCTTTCCTCATTTTTATCATGCGTTGGCGCTACCACTATCTTATCCGTATTCTCATTTAGCAATGCCGCCCATCTGGAAAAAGTACTGTCCGATATGATTTGGTTCTGACATGCGCTAATCATGAAAAACTCATCAATATCAGAAAAATCACCCAGGTCCTGAACAAACTTAGAAGGTTGATTCATCTTGATTCCCATCAATCGCTCATTCGCTAATTCTCTGTCGTTGGTAAAGATATATAATTCTACCTTTGGCTTTCTTTGCTGTACAATCCGTATAGCCTCTTCAAAATACTCCATATCAGGCATCCGTATATCTTGCCCTCTCATATGAATCGCACAACTGTCAGTTGTCTTTAATAACTGAACGAATTCATGAACTGTTTCATTCATCTCATAATTCGGTTTGAACTGTTCGCGTAGTTCACGCTCATACATTTTAAAATACTCTATATTCTGCCAGTAACCATGCAGATAAGTATCTCGTATTCTCTTTTTACGGAATACTCTTTCATCAAATATTGAGTACGTTTTAGGGTTTTCTTTAATCAAGTGATAAATAATATCTCTTCGTGCCCTCTTGTAAAGCTTCTGGAAAAAGTTCTTATTTGGAAAGGATTCCCTCTCACAAGATTCCAGTTTAAAATTATCTAATTCAAAGTTTCTAAGTGTGGAATTATCACATTCCGATGTATCGAGTTTTAGTTTTTGACCTGTCTTTTTTGCAGCCGCATAACCACATGCATAATTATACAATTGATTGCCAAGACCATCGCCAATTTTAACTACAATCATGCTGACCTACCTGTTATCACTTTCCAAATCTTCGGAACTCTTCTACTCATACTACAAGCAACAATTATTAAAACCGTCATAGTTAAAATCGGTGAAAAAAAATAACTAATCCCCGCTACTGCCGGCTTGCATCCTCCTAGGACGTAGAACAGCTTCTTAATCACCTGTAATACCAAATCATGCGAAACGTAATAAAAGAAGGAATACTTCATCCACGAACGAACCTTTAGATTTTCACCAATCACATCCAATAGGAACCAAATTGCTAATACCATTGCAACTATTCCAAGCATTCTAAGATATTTAAATCTAGTAATGGCATGTACCATCAAATATATAGCTGATACTACAGTAAATAGGATGTTTTTCCGATATACAAGTTCTTTTCTATTAATCCCTATATACGCACCAATAGAATATATTGCCATTCCACTCGGTAAATGAATAGGAATGATTTTTTCATACTCAACGAGCCATAACAACACCACTACTACTAACCCTGTAGGTATTTTCTTATAGTTTTTAAGCAGATAATACTCAACAGGCGTAAGTGCAATAAAAATAATCAAATTCTTAAGAAACCATAGTGTATAGTACGAATTCGGCCCCAAACTTAAAAGCCACTCTAGAATTCCAAATTCAACAACACCGGATGAGCTGATATGATTATTAATAATAGGTATGTTTGTATATGCTATCTGATAAAAATAATAAACGGAGCACCAGATAATGTAGGGAATTGCAATCGTCCCCATTCTGTTTCTGAGTTTCTCTCCCAATTTATTAATAACAAAGGTACGAAAAAATAGGAATCCCGAAATCAAGAAAAAACCCGGGACTGCTATCTGTGTAATAATTACTCCGTAGTACTCTATCCAAAACACAAGATTTGCAACCCCTACTGAGTCTTGTTTAATGCCATACGTATCCACATTATTACTGTGTATGAAGAACACCAAGCAACACAAGAAAAAAGATAGCCACGTTATTTTGTTTCTAATGATTTCCTCGGTATTGTCCGTAGTTTTCCATAATTGCATTGATTTATCATGCCCTACTTCCGGGGCCAAAATCTCGGAATCCAGGCTTTTCCCCACGTATAATTTGTTGGCACATGTCTATTAGTACCTCAGCAGCATTTTTGCTATTCCAACCAGATACAATGGTATTATAGGCATGTACCGCTAAATCTCTTCGAAAGTCCTCGTAGTCTATTAGCATCTCCACTTTTAATCCAAGTTCTGTTTGATCCTTACTTCTAAATGCCATACCGTTTTCATAATCCTGTATCAGGTATGGAACTGCGCCTATCTGATGGCTTGCCACACACGCACATCCACTATTCATTGCCTCATTCAGAACCGCGCCCCATCCTTCTTGTTGGTCACTTGTAAAAATAAAGATTTCGCTGTCCTCCATGTACTTTCGTACTTCTTTCGGAGTTTTATAACCGGCAAAGGTAACGCAGTCTTCCAATTGCTTTTCAGACACCATGTCTCGGAGTTCAGAATCCATCTCCCCGCCGCCTATCATCGTAAGTTGAAAATGACAACCGTTTTTTTTCAGTCTTTCTGCTAGGAGAATAGCCATTTCCGGATGTTTCCAATCTATGAATCTGCCTGCCCATAGAATAGATATCTTTCCATCATTCTGTTTGGTTAATTCACGTTTTTGCTCAATCAATCCATCAATATCATACTCTTTGGTCTCAGGGAAATATCCCCATTTATACTTTTTGTGAGAATATGCACCAATTAAACGAAAGTCACCAGCCACATAGCCACCGGCACAGAGCAAAAAAACGGGTTTTCGTCGGAATCTAGTATGATCGTGATATTTCTTATTCAAACCTCTAGGCGAAATAAACTTCCAGCGTCCCGTCTTATATAGTCTTTCCGTATACCGTAAAACCGGTTTGCCTGCTTCCAGTCTAGACATGATATAAGACTCATCATCCACACCGCCGAACATCACCACATCACTATTCTTGATTAAATCTTGTGCCAGTTCCGGCTCATCTTGATACTGAAGGACGTATGGTCTTTCGCTATCTTTGGCCCATCCCATGCTCACACGTTCTTCTGCAACAGGCTCTGTCTGAATGAACTTGTAATTCTCACCAAGGAATTTATATAGTTCGTCTGACATAGGCGCTTGATGATGATTCATGTAATTCGACACGAACGTCAATGTAAAATCTTTCTTCATTTCTCTACACTTGGTCTATTTTGTTATAAATCTCCAATAGTCGTTTGAAGTTCTTTTCTGGATTATGTGTATCTCTTGCGTGCTCTCTGGCGCTTAATCTCATTTTATCCACCAGGTCTCCGCCTTCGAGCATGAGATTAACACATCCGGCCAATGCCTTGGTATCATTTCTCTCATAAAGCAGGCCATCCACTCGATCTTTAAATAAACTTGGCACGCCTCCGACCTTTGAACTTACACATGGGACGCCTAATAACATTGCTTCTCCCAATGAATTAGGAGAATTCTCTAACGCTGAAGCACAAATATACACGTTTGCTTTCAGATAAAGTTCCCTCATCTGGTCCGCAGTCTTAGGTCCAACAAAACGAACTCTCTCTTGCAATCCATAACGCTTCAAAAGAGTTTTTATATATTTTCCATAGGATTCCAATTTCAAATTTTCAAGAAATCCCTTTGCCCCTTTTTGTAATGCACCTTTTATAATACTGTTTCCCGCCACATATAACTGTGCATTTGGGTTCTTCTCTATGATATCCGGCATGGCTTGTAATACATAATGAAGACCCTTAAGCGGGTAATCACCCTGACATAGGAAAATAGACCCTTTTTGGCACTTCTCGTAGTTCCACTCCCCATCATAAAACTCAGAACGTAGCGTCTCATTTAATAAATGATACTCGGCCTGTGGGTTCCACTCTTGCGCATAGCACTGATCCCAAATGGTTCGTCCAGCAATATGTCCAGCATGATGGATAGCTTCTCTTTCATATCTACCACGTTGTATAAATTTATCTCGCTGCTTTATCAAATCATCCCGCTTCACCACATCGCGAAATGTCTTTCGTTTCCACACTTTAGGCGGTATATCTGCAGGATACTCCTGTGCTATCACCGTACACAAGCCCTGTATGCCTATCAGCGTTCGCTCTGGTCTCTGGAATGCCTTCGTCACAGCCAGTGTATGTGGGAACTCCGTACCAAAACAATGAATCAAATCCGGTTTGAAATCACGAAGAACTTCTTTGAATCGATCTTCTAGTTTTGAATCGTAAATCTCCGCCTTATGTACGTCCTCTTTTACAGGGTAAGCGTAAAGTACGCTGTCATCATCCACCGTAATTTCCGCCCTACCAGCCTCCAACAAGTCTTCATCCAGTGTAGGGAAGCATACTCCCAGTGTAATATTTCTTCCTTCTGGTCTAGTAAGTACTTGTTCGCTTAAACCTGTAAGCCACCCTTCCCTGCTACTGCTCTCTTTATGAAACTGTTCCGCCACTCTAGGTAGCATGATATTACATACCCACAGTACTTTCATTCTTCAAATCACTTTTTCATTCTATCCATAGTATTGACACGACTTCATTTATATCGATAGATGGTCTCCTTAATCGAACCATACACACTTGAAAAGATTTTACTTCTAGCCAATCTTTTACGAAGTGGCAACAGTGTTAATGCCATCTTTGTTTTATAACTGTGAATCTCCGTCTCACTCATATAACGTCTGATGATAAGTTCATGTTCCTGTTGATCCACTTTTTCATTTTGCTTTGTCTCGGAAATTCCATCTCCCTCGTAAGAGGCCACCGTAAATCCCATATACTCTGCTTTTGCATTTTGCTTATAAACACACCACAAGAAATGATCATAGTCAGCTCTTATCTTTAAATCCGTGTCATACTGCTTTTCAGAGAATAATTCTTTTTTATAAAAGCATGCTTGATGACATGGAATGTTACGATAACAGGTAAAACCATCTAGTTTTCTCGGTGCAGGATCCACCGCATTACGATTCTCACAATAAACATCTCCATATAGAATATCTACGGTGCCCTCACGTTCACTCTTTACGTTTCGTTCGCTTTCAATATAGGCAGACGTCTTCAGCAATACGTTTTCATCAAAGAAAGCATCCCCGCAATTCATGAAAATAACATAGTCACCTTTAATCCAACTAAGTGCTTGATTCATTCCGTCATAAACACCATTGTCCTTTTCTACCATCAGGCGAATCTTACCCGCCGCTACGGCCGCCGTTACTTCCGGATCTTGTAATAAATCATCTACACATCCATCAGTGGACTTTCCGTCCTTGATGATGATTTCATAATCCATATAAGTTTGATTCAGTACACTTTTAACGGTTTTATTCAGTTTATCGCCTGCATTATAGCAAGTAGTATAAACAGTAAATCTCATTAAATCACCATACAGCAAAACAATGCAATAACAACTACGTTAATTAGTGAGTACCCAATTATTGCTGTTTCGCGAAGTTTAACCAATCGTACCTCATTCTTAGATACAAAAACGTTATAAATCAACAAAAATAATGACGCATACAAAACACCATTCACAATGTACTCTATCTGCGCAAGCGACTCAATCCGATTTGATAAAAATGTAATCAATTGCACATTTGCAGATTTTTTTACCCACGGCATTGAAGATGCCGTTTCAAGCACATAAGGTTGCTTCAAAACAACATATAGTCTACATAAGTTTAAAATAACAAAGGCAATTACATTTGTATCATTTGTTTCATGATTGGCCAAAATAAAGATAATCAAAAATGGAACATATAAGAAAAATCGATAAAACGATTGCTCTGTAAAAAACGACAACGCAATCATACTCAATGCGCACAATTGCAATCGCTTGTTTATCTCATTTTCTTCTTGATTTATCGTAAATGCTTTCCACAACAGCAAAAAGACCATTATTACAAATATCGGAACAGGTCCAAACGGGGATTCAAGATTTGGTCTATTTAGCATCTCTTTAATCCATACAACAAATGGCAACTGGTAATAAGAATACCACTCATCCCCCCCATATAACCGGCCATACAGGAAACTCGGCACCAGTGCCGCCACAGCTCCCATTATTACCTTTAATGGTTTTTTATAATCCAAAATCAAAATCATAAGTGGCATAAGCATAATTGGGCACATGATTGCCGATAGTATCGTGCAAATCCAAAAATACTTATTTTTACCCTGTGTATAATACTTGAGTCCTATGATGAACAATGCAACATAAATGATTTCCTCTTGCCCTGAATACATACTCGAAATCAGTATCTCTGGCGACCCTAACAAAAGAACAAGAGCAGTCCACTTTCCGTTCTCTGTTTGAAGAATCTCTTTTATCGCCTTACCCATGCAGAAAATCATAACCAGATATAAGATTTTGGTCCATATAGTCATCCATGCTGGCAATACTACATACTCTATGCATAGTTCATTGAGCAACCATAGCGGAAAATTCCAAACAGCCAATGGAAGAATCCAGATAAAGTTTCCACCGCAACTAACATGTGTTGCTCCTCGTACATTTTCAACAAGTACAGTATGTAATTCCGCAATACGCCCTGAAAATAAAGCGTCCCAAAACTCAAAGCTCCAACAGAGTAACGAATGACCATCCATATAAGAAAAGATGCACATTGCAAGTACTAGAGCCAACACTTCAATTCCAATATAAATCTTATTCTTTAGCTTGTTTATATGCAAAGCCATCTTTTATATCTCCAGTTCTTAATTTAATATTCTGAAGTTCCATCAATCCACCTGCTGCAGGGAAATTATGGTATCCCGTGCGTTCATCACCTTCCGGATAGTAAATTACATAATCACCCAAGCCACCCACATGGCAGGATGATTCCATATAGTCCACCTGCTTAATCATATTCTCATGATGATATAACGGACCAAAATTATGTTGGATGCAGAATAGTATCACACAAGCCCATATCACACGTTTCAAAGGAATAATCCTGTTTTCTTGGTTTCCTAATTGTTTATCTATATAAGCTACTATAATAGCTGCAAATATGGCCGTGTTAAGATAAAACCATGCGGCACCATATCTTATCAACGGAGCGTTTAGAAACCACAGCAGAAATAGCACATTCGCCGAAATAAAGAACGAAAAAATACCCCCTTTCTTTTCTTTCAAGCCTTTCACTCCAAACATCACACCTACCGGGATCATAAGTAAATCTATCACCACTACGATTATTTGAAATACATTTCGTCTGCTAATCCAAGTCGGAACCCATTTTAATCCTTTCACCAATTCTGCAGCGTTTTGATTACCCACTAGTTCCTTTGCCCATATTGATATTTCCTCAGCATCACCAAGTACAACCGACTTAGTCATTTTCCAATCAGCACGAAATAAATCTATACCCGCAAAAGGATAAACCAACCAACCGCTGATGTAATAATTTCGTATAAAAAAGGGGACAGCTACAGCAATAGATAACAGACAGTATCTTGCCACGTTTGTATATTTTTTTTCTTTAGCATACTTCACAATCGGGTATAATGCTAGTAGCAACAAACCACCTGCGGATAATTTTAAAGTAGTCGCAAAAACTGATAACACACATAGCCAAGCAAACTTATCCGTTTCATTCTCTTCCTCTACATATGATAACCATTTGGTCAAAATATAGACCGCTATTAGCATCGTAACGGTATCCGTCGATGATGATTTATAATCCGACACATCGAAAACAACTAACATTGATACAATTCGTAAAGCATCGGATATTACAAATTGTCCGCTTTTTAATGTTTTAAAAGAAATAATGTCGTAAGTAAGTATTATAAAGGCAATCAGTCCATTCATGTTACGGAGTGATTGACCAAACAATTCCTTAAAGCTAAATAAAGCTTGTAGTGAAAAGAAAGAACTGTTATAAGCAAGTCGTCTCATTAGAAGACCAAGTCCTTTTACTACTCCGTACTCTTCTATCCACCTTATAGATTGTGCATGATATAATTCCGTGTCAAAATGAACATTCTCACCTGCTGTTGCCGCCGCAATGGACACGGCAAAGAGTAATACACCAATTAGAATTATAAAATTATTAGGCTTTTGCACATAGCAAACTATGTTGTCCCTCAAAACATTTAGAATCGACTTTCTATTCCAAAAGACAATGCTAATATCAATTACAACAACAATCACGTTTGCCCAGACACCAACTTTATAAAACAAGCTGAATAACTGTGCATACACCGTAACGGCCATAAGCCCGGTAACAAGGACTAAATCTAGTTCTTTTTTTATATTCTTTTCTTTTAGCAAATTCTTTAAAACAAAAACGCCGAAAC
>Ga0307456_100039_pt1 | contig 8956 bp, 9 predicted proteins | sample GoafecGrGen6Rep3_FD_203831 | JGI IMG/M metagenome (GOLD analysis project Ga0307456, IMG submission 203831) | Metatranscriptome of enriched fungal communities from goat fecal pellet, Isla Vista, California, United States - Reed Canary Grass... ...
ATCCAGCTTTATTTTTGTTCTTTTTCTTCCATCATACTCTTTACTTTCATAAGTCTAGTTAGATTTCCTCTTTCATTTTCATCTAACTTCATTATTATAAATTTAATGGTTTCTTCTAGTTGTGGAATAGTCATATATTCTAGTGCATTTACTCTTCTTCTTGTTTTTTCAATTTCATCTGCCATAAGTTGACATGTTTTTTCTACCTCGGCTAATTCCAGTAATTTAGGCAAAATACCATATAGCTTTTCAATAGCTGTATCCAATTCCCCAGAAGTATTTGCGTATCCATAAGGATATATACTTCCTTCATCTTCTTCCATTTTTCTTTTAAATTTCATAACTGGTACATTTACACTCATAATATTTTTCTTAGTAATTTCTAAGGAAATACTTTCTTTTGGATAAACTATTGCTTCTTCTAGAAACTCTGTAGACATTACAGCTCTTGCCATTACAAAATCTTTGAAAGATTTTTGAAGTTCCTCTTCTACACTTTTTCTTAATTCATTATTATATTTTATTAAATCAATGAATCTTCGCATTAATTCATCTTGCTTATCTTTTAAAAGTTTATGCCCCCTAGTTGCCGTTGACAATCTTGATTTAAGCTTGGTAAGTTCCATTCTAGTAGGATTAACATTTAATCTCATAGACTTTCATCCCTTTATTCCTTACTTTTATCTTCAGGTAAATATTTTTCTAAATAACCATCTCTTATTCTCTTAAGTTCTGTTCTTGGTAATATGGACAATAACTTCCATCCTAAATCAAGAGTTTCTTCTATACTTCTATTTGTTGTAAATCCTTGGGATACATACTCTTTTTCAAAGGCATCTCCAAATTTTGCATACTGTTTATCAACATCAGATAATGCAGACTCTCCTAATATTACTGCTAATTCTTTTGCTTCTTTACCTTGAGCATATCCAGCAAATAACTGATTCATAGTATCAGCATGGTCTTCTCTTGTTTTGCCTTCACCAATACCCTTATCTTTAAGTCTTGATAAAGATGGCAAAACATCTATTGGAGGCATAATACCTTTTCTATAAAGTTCCCTGCTAAGTATTATTTGTCCTTCTGTTATATATCCTGTTAAGTCTGGAATTGGATGTGTTTTATCATCTTCTGGCATTGTTAAAATAGGAATCTGTGTAATAGACCCTTCCTTACCTTTAATTCTGCCTGCTCTTTCATATAAAGTTGCTAGGTCTGTGTATAAGTATCCTGGATATCCTCTTCTTCCTGGAACTTCTTTTCTTGCAGCAGATACTTCTCTTAGTGCTTCACAATAGTTTGTTAAATCTGTAAGGATTACAAGTACATGCATACCTTTTTCAAAAGCTAAATATTCTGCTGTAGTTAAAGCCATTCTAGGAGTAGCTATTCTCTCTATAGCTGGGTCATTTGCTAAGTTCATAAATAATACTGATCTATCTATTGCTCCTGTTCTAGTAAAGTCATCTACAAAGAACTCAGCTTCTTCAAATGTTATACCTACTGCTGCAAATACAACGGCAAATTTTGAATCTGAATTTAGAACTTTAGCTTGCCTTGCAATTTGAGCAGCTAGCTGAGCATGTGGAAGTCCCGAACCTGAAAACACTGGAAGTTTTTGCCCTCTTACTAAAGTATTAAGACCATCTATAGCAGAAATACCAGTTTGTATAAATTCTGATGGATAGTTTCTTGCCACTGGGTTAATAGGTATACCATTAATATCCAATCTCTTTTCTGGTATTATCTTTGGTCCATCATCCTTTGGTCTTCCTAGTCCATCAAAAACTCTACCTAACATATCTTCAGATACACTTATTTCTAATGGCTTTCCTAAAAATTTAGCTTTACTTCCTTTTATATTTATACCAGCTGACCCTTCAAAAAGCTGAACCAGTGCTTTATCTTCGTTTATCTCTAAAACTCTTCCTCTTCGTATTTCTCCAGTTTGAATTTCTATTTCTACTAGTTCATCAAACTTTACATTCTCTACTCCATCTACAAGCATTAGAGGACCAACTACTTCCTTAACTGTTCTGTATTCTTTAAGCATCTAAAATCCCTCCTTTGCTGATTAAATCTTCGATGTCATTTGTTAATTCTTTTGATATATCATCTATAGCTGCTATATCTTTTTCATCTATATATTTTGCTCTGGCTATTTTATCTCTAACTGGTAAATTTAATATGTCTTTTAAATAAACACCAGCCTTTAATGCCTTTTTTGCTTCTTCTCCAAATTGAAGAACAACTTTTAACATTTTATATTGTTTATTTAATGGTGCATAAGTATCTACATCATGGAAAGCATTTTGTTGTAAATAATCCTCTCTTAATGACTTAGCTACTTCTAGTTTAAGTCTATCCTCTTCTGACAATGCATCAATACCAACAAGTCTAGCTATTTCCTGTAAATTAGCTTCTTCTTGTAAAAGGGCCATAGCTTCTTGTCTTAATTCTACCCAATCTTCTGCTACATTTTCATTCATCCAAGGACCAACTTTATCCATATATAATGAATAAGAATTCAGCCAATTTATAGCAGGGAAGTGCCTTCTATAAGCTAGTTGTGAATCTAGTCCCCAGAAAACTTTTACTATTCTCAATGTAGCTTGAGTTACTGGTTCAGATAAGTCTCCACCGGGAGGTGAAACTGCACCTATAGCTGTTAGTGCCCCTTCTCTTTCATCTTGACCTAAGCATATAACATTACCTGCTCTTTCATAGAATTCTGCTAGTCTAGAACCTAAATAAGCTGGATATCCTTCTTCACCTGGCATTTCTTCCAATCTTCCAGACATTTCTCTTAAGGCTTCTGCCCATCTTGAAGTTGAATCTGCCATTAAAGCTATTGAATATCCCATATCTCTAAAGTATTCTCCTATTGTTATACCAGTATATATAGATGCTTCTCTAGCTGCAACAGGCATATTAGATGTATTTGCTATCAATACAGTTCTCTTCATTAATGACTCTCCTGTTTTAGGATCTCTTAATTCTGGGAACTCATTTAAAACGTCTGTCATTTCATTTCCACGTTCCCCACATCCTATGTATACAACTATTTCAGCATCAGCCCATTTTGCAAGTTGGTGTTGAACAACAGTTTTACCACTTCCAAAAGGTCCTGGTACACATGCAGTTCCACCCTTTGTAACTGGGAAAAATGTATCTATTACTCTTTGGCCTGTTACCATAGGTGCACTAGGATTTAATTTTCTTTTATAAGGTCTGCCCCTTCTTACAGGCCATTTTTGCATAAGTGTTAAATCTTCTATACCCTTTTCTGTCTTTATTTCTCCTATTTTATCAACTACTGTATAGTCTCCTTCATTTAAAGAAACTATTTCTCCCTTTATTCCTGGAGGTACCATAATTCTGTGTTCTATAACAGAAGTTTCTTGAACTAAGCCCAATATATCCCCTGTTTCTACCTTATCTCCAACTTTTTTAGTTGGATTAAAATGCCAAACCTTTTCTCTATCTAATGAGGGTACATCTATACCTCTTGTAATAAAGTCTCCTGCTTTAGCTTCTATTGCATCAAGAGGTCTTTGGATTCCATCAAACATAGCTTCTATTAATCCTGGGCCTAATTCAACACTTAATGGGGCTCCAGTTGTTACAACTGGTGCTCCAGGACCAAGGCCCGAAGTTTCTTCATAAACCTGAATAGAAGCTTTATCTTCTCTCATTTCTATTATTTCTCCTATAAGACGCTCGTCACCAACTCTTACAACGTCAAATAGATTAGCTTCTTCCATTCCTTCAGCAACTACTAAAGGTCCTGATACTTTTACAACTCTACCAGTCTTCAAGTCCACCTACCTACCTTCCTATAAAATATTAACCCCAACTGCTTTTTCTACATTATCACTAATTCTTTTTAGACCTATATTGAGTGAACCTTGATTACTTGGAATAAGTATAATAGCTGGCACAAGCTCTCTATTGTATCTTTCGATAGTTTCATCTAAATCTTTGGCTATTTGTTCTGTTATAAAGATAACACCATATTTTGTTGCTGCCATTTTATCTACTGCTTTTCTTGCTTCCTCCGAATTTACCACTGGAAAAACATCTATACCTATTGATTTAAAAGCTAATATTGAATCTTTGTCTCCAACTACTCCTATTTTAAACATAGGCATCACGCAGCCTTTCTCTTATAATATTGGGTGCTATGTTATTTAATTTGCCAACCATTATTATTCTTATTATTTTTATTTCCGTTTCTTTTGCGATTATATATCCAATTAAAGGTTCAACTCCAAAGCTTACTTGCTTTGCTTTTTTTATAAAGTCCATTATATAATTTTCAGAAAGTTTTTCGAAGTAGCTTATATTATTAGTTTTACTATATTCTTCTAATCCTAGTCTTATTATTTTTTCATAGGGAGTATATGAAAGTTTATTTGCTATGCTGTCTGCTGTTTCACTTTCATAACCTATTAATATATTTTTATCAATAGTTCCACCATCTAAAATAATTTTCTCAAAGAACTTTCTAGGTTTATTTTGAGATTTTGCTCTTAATAAAGTTCTTATATTGTTTAAGTCTATAGACATTTGAATATAGTCCTCTATAAACTTTTCATTGATTTTTTCTGATTTTAATAATATTTCTTTATACATATAGCTATCTAAAATTAAATCTATCTTTTGGGGGTCTTTATATGTTTCATACTCACTTTCTGCTTTTTCTAAAGCTTCTCTCATTAAAGGAGTAAGTTCTTTATAATTTTCCATATTAAATATTTGTTTTAATGTATTGTTATTTATAGTTCCCACCGGTATTAAAAGATATGTTAAATCTTTTCCTAAATATTTTCCCTTCAACATAACCTTTAAGTTATGATAATCATATCTTAAAGCCATTATATCTATAATAGATTTTTCAGGACTAATGCTATATAAAAGACTATATAATCTTTTAAGCTCTTCACTTAAAAGCACTTCATAATCTTCAGGTTTTTTTACATTTGACATGTAATTTAAATACTCAGTTTCTCCAAGTATCTTTAAAGCTTCTTCAGCGGAGGAACTATCTATCATTCTTTCAATCTTAGATTTATCAAGAAGTCTAGTTTCAAGTACTCTAATTCTTGCAATAGCATGGGTGAATTGCAAATTATCCATTGTAACTCCCCTCCTAACTGAACAAGGTGTCTATAATAACAGGATCTAAATCATCTTTAAGAGATAATATTAGTGCTTCAAAGGTATTATTTATTTCTATACCATCTTTGTTTAATATGAATCCACCTTTAAAATCTCTCTTTTTATCACTTATTTTTATTTCACCTTTTTTTCCCTTGCTTTTTAACTGTTTATTGATTTCATCTATAATTTCTTTATTTATATATTTTTCATTTTGAGATAATATTATTTCTTCATCTCCATATATTTCTAAATTTAATATACTATCTTTTATAAAATTTAAATATTCTTCTTTACTTAGCTTTCCCAAATTATTTAATGCTTCTTCATACACTTTAGCTATTACTTCTTGTTTTGCTTCTAACTTTCTATTTCTTACAAATAGATGTGCGTTAGATATAATTCTTTCTTTCCTATTTTTACTTTCTAAATAGGCCTTTTCTATTATTTTATTTTTCTGACTTTCTCCTTCTTGCTCCTGACCTAAAATAATTTTTTCTTCTTCTCTTTTAGCTTCACCTAAAATAATCTTTGCCTTTTCTTCTGAATCTTTTATTATTTTAGAGGTTAAATTCTCTAATTTAGACATTATCTTCACTCCCTTAATTGTAATTTTTTAGGGATACTATCTTAACATTAATACTGACATAACGAAGCCTAAAAGAGCATATGTTTCAACCATAACTGTTAAAACTATACCTTTAGTATTGTGTTCAGGTCTTTTCGCAAGAATAGATACTGCAGATGCTGCTGTTTTAGCTTGAGCTAAAGCTGACTTCCATCCAACAAATGCAATAGGTAAACATGAGAGTAATATACTAAATCCAGATCCAAGTTCCATACCAACACTCATTTTTCCCATTGCCATAAAAGCTATAACGAATCCATATAATCCTTGTGTTCCTGGTAATAGTTCAAGTATAAGTGCTTTACCAAACTTTTCTGGTTCTTCTGTTAAAAGTCCTGATGCAGCTTCACCAACTAAACCAACTCCTCTGGCTGATCCTATTCCTGGTAATATTGTTGCTAAAGCTACTCCTAGTGCAGCTAATAAAACTCCTCCATTTTGTAAAAAGAAACTAAAGAAATTATTATTCATTTATTATTCCTCCCTTATTCTGTCTTAATTTTTATAAATTTATTTGTATATTTGAAAGGAGTGAATGGTTTTCCTCCTCCTTCATAGAACTTTCCAAAATACTCCACGTACTGAAGTCTTGATGTATGAACATATGCGCCTAATGCATTTATTAATAAATTAAACATATGTCCTATTATAAATATCAATGGTCCAAATATCCAAGCTTTAACTCCTGTTCCAAGATAAGATATAATTAAATTTAAGGCCCCACCAATAAATCCAGTGGCAAGCCCTAGAGCCATAAGTCTTGAATAGGATACAAAGTCTCCTATATATCCAGTTATGCCATATAATCCATACAATCCTGCACCTAACCTTGCTCCAATATTTTTATTTTCTCTTCCTTGGGTAAGTACAAGGCCTATCATTGCTGCAAACATTATATATTTGATTATATTCATACTTCCTTTTAATGCTACTATATCTACAAAACTACCTGCCAAATAAAGTACTACTGTAATTATAGTTATATACCATAATCCAACATCATAAAATGCATCTAAATATTTGCCTTCTCTTATATACATATATCCCTTTATTCCCAATCCAATGAATATTTGAACTAATCCAAATATTATAGATACTAAAAGTAGTAAATTTGCATTATCCTCTGGTTTCATCCAAACAGCTGGTATATCAATTGCACCTGTAAAGAAACTACCATACATTATTCCCCAAAACATAGTGGGAATACTTAAATAAAAAAATAACTTTACAAAATTTTTAGATTCCTCTTCTAGTGGCAGTAACTTTAAAGCCAATATGGTGCTTACAAACATTACTAATCCATATCCAAAATCTGAAAGCATCATACCAAAGAATAACAAATAAAAAGGCATTAAGAACGGTGTAGGATCTATTTCATTATACTTAGGTAAACTATACATAGAAGTTATAGATTCAAAAGGTTTTATCAAAGAATTATTCTTAAGCTCTATTGGTACATCTTCATCTTCTTCTGGTTCTATAAAATCTATATAGTAATCTTTAGTTACCTTTTTTATTTCTTCTTCCAATTCTTCCTTGCTTTCTTCAGGAAGCCATCCATTTATAGCAACCATTTTGTCGGTTTTTAAGAAATTTTCTGATACATTTGCTTTATTTAGCTCATTTTCAAAATACTCATATATAATTTTTAAATCTTCAAATTCACTTAAATAACTTTTTATTTCTTCAGCTATTTTTTCCTTTTCATCTTTTATACTTTCTATTCTTTCTTGTGCGGAATTTATAAACTCCACAGGAGATTGTTTATAATTTAAAGTTGTTTTACTAAAAGCATATTTTCTTAATATATCCTCTGCTTCAATTTTAGAATCCTTATAAACAATTAATAATAAATTTAAATCTTCTTTAAATTCACTTATTTCTTCTACATAAATTTGTTCAAAGGAATTTTCTACATCAATTCTAAAATCTTCTTTTACTCTTTTAGGTATTGAGCCTATAAAAGCAATACAATTTTTTAATAATTGCAATTCTTGAAAAGACACATCTAAGCTTTTCCAAGGAATTAAAGTTTCTATATCAGAATTTAATTTTGATATTTCATTATTTAGAATATTTAATTTATCTTCTTTATTTTTTATGTCATCATATATTTTTTCCCATTGCACACTTTTTTCAAGATTTTTTAAATCTTCATAGGATAAAACTTTTTTTCCTTTAAGACTTTCTTTAATTCCACCTTTTTCTTCATGATATCTTTTTAAAATATCTAGTGCAAATTTTACTTTGTACTTTTTGCTTTCTAATTCACTTACTTCTGATGATGATAAATCATTGTCTAAAAACTGTAATAATTGTTGTTCCTCATCTCCATAATTTTGTTCTTTTAAATCGATAAATTGCACTTTTGAAAACTTTTGAAGTCTTTCAAGAAGTTGCCTTTTTTCTGATTGAAATACAAGCAGAGAGAATTTATTCATTTTAACTATTGCCATGGCTTTTCACTATCCTCTCAACTATAAGATTAATAGCTTTATTAATTTTATCACTAGATACATCTAGTATTTTATTAACTTCTTCCTCACCTTCAAGTTTTATTCTTTTGGCTTCTTTTTCCCCTTCTTTTATTCCATTATTAATTATGTTTTTGCTTTCTTCATTTCCTTTATTAATTATACTTTTATACTTTTCTTTAGACTTGGCTTCTGCTTCTTTTATTATTTCTTTACTTTTTAGTTGTGCTTCTTTTATTATTTTATCCGCCTTGTCTTCAGCACTTTTTATACTTTTTATCGCATCTAATGCCAAAATACCACCTCCTTAATTAATAAAAAGTATTTATTAATATATACTATTTATTATATTATAATATCATTAGCATGGATTTTTCAACTATTTTTATTGCTATGCTAATTAATAAAATAAAAGATGAAAGTTATTAAGCTTAATTATACCCAATAATATATCTTTTTACAATTGTTGTTATATTTTTAACTTTTTTTCTATTATCATCAGAAAATAATAGAAAAACTTCATCTTTTTTTAATACAGACAACTCTTCAAATTTTAGTACATCTACTTTGAATTTTTCTATGTGGTAATTATTTAAATTGTCTGCTGCATCTATTATGCCTTCTTGCTTTAATGTGATTCTTATTTTTTTTTCTTCTTTTTTATCCATATGTCTGTTTAGAAATTCAGGTAACC
>Ga0307456_100040_pt1 | contig 8931 bp, 12 predicted proteins | sample GoafecGrGen6Rep3_FD_203831 | JGI IMG/M metagenome (GOLD analysis project Ga0307456, IMG submission 203831) | Metatranscriptome of enriched fungal communities from goat fecal pellet, Isla Vista, California, United States - Reed Canary Grass... ...
GTGGGATCAATTTTAATTTAATTATAATATATTTTTGTGTATTTATATTATATAACATATTTTAAAAAAATTCAATGTTTTTTAACTTTTTATACAAAATTTTATAATACCTGACAAGAAGAGCCTTTGTCATTTGACAGAGGACAGAGCACAGAGGACAATGAATGATAACTTTTCTCCACTTGTTTAAAATTGAGAATGGAGAATGGAAAGTGGAAGATGATTGACATCTTTTCTCCACTATCGTTACGAAAAGTTTCATAAACCTAAAATACCTTTGATATTCAACAACGTTGAATAAACTACATATATAACAACTATTTTTAACAAATCAAATAAAATTAAAGTTCTTCTAACGTTAGGAGGAAGAACCTCCTTAATTATTCACTGTTCATTATTCATTGTTCATTGCTCTAATGGTTCGCTGCTTAGATTTTTCTACTAAATATTACACTTTTATTCTGTGTATTATATCCATTATTAGCATTTCTTCTTAAATTTATATCGTCTAATTGTTTTCTTATTTTTATTCTTTCTTTTTCTACGGTTTCTTCTAGTTCTTTATTTAAATCTAAAAGTTTAAATTCTTCATCTAAAGCTCTGAATTCTTCTATGGTATATTCTATTTGTTCTATTTCTCCTATAACTTCTCTTCTTTTGTCTAAAAGATCATTTCCTAATTCATAGTCTTCTTTTTTAAAGGCATCTATTACATCTATAGTTACATCTCTAAATTTTTCTAAATAAGTTCTTAAATCCATATAAAATCTCTCCTAAGTTTTACATTCCACCACCAAATTGTTGTGATAGCCATCCTGCTTGTGCATTATATTTTGTCATTGCCTTTTCTAAGGTTGCAAATTGTTTATATAGCCTCTCTTCTCTTTCTCTTAATTTTTTATCTAATTCTTTTATTAAATTATCTTTTCTATAGATTTGGTCTGGTAAATTATTAGCTCCTATGGCTCCGGTTGTACTATGATCTTCCTGTTTATTTGCATATTTTGTAAGTATAGAATTATTTAATGTAGTACCTGGAGCTCCTACATAATTTCTAAGAATGTTATCCATTCTTGTAAATATACCTGAATTATCGTATATCTTCTTATCTTTTTCAGCTTGAGATAAACTTTTATTATTTTCTATTTCTTTTAAGAAATTCTTGTCTGGCTTTTTAGTAAATAAATTCATTATATCCTCTGGTCTTTCTAGAAGTGCCTTTTTAAACTTCTCTTCTCCACCTTCTGTAAATTTAATTTGTCCTGCTGTTTTATAATCATTAGTAGTATCTAATCCTATATGTCTTCCAAAGGATTCTCCTGCTCCATCTACTGATGCAAAGAAAGTTCCTCTTAATTCTCTTAGCATCTTCTCAAGATTTGGGTCATTTCTAAGTATACCTTGTTTAGCTTTTTCTTCCCACTTTTTTATGTCATCTTCCTTCATTTCTTTCTTTTGTTCTTCTGTTAGTGGCTTATAGCTATATGCTTTTTTCTCTGTTAATTTACCCTTTATATTTCCTACTAGACTATTGTATTTATCTATAAATTCTTTAAATCTATCAAAAGTCTTATCTACATCTTTTGTTACATTTAAATTAACAGTTTCTCCTGATGATGCTCCTTTCAAATTAAAGGTAATTCCATCTAATGTGAAATTATTTTTTGCATTAGTTACAGTTCCTGTTCCTCCTTGAGGAGTAGTTACTGTAATTTTAGCATCTTGTCCTTCTACTGAAAAATCAGTTCCAAAAACACTGGTACCATTTATAGACATTTTTTGTGCTTTTCCGGTTTCCTTGGTTTCTATAATTAAATCTTTTGATATTTCACTAAAGGATACATTTACATAGTTTGAAAGTTTCTCTTTGCCATCAGTAGCACTTTTTATAGCATTCACTAAATCATCTACAGTTGATTCTTCCCCTTTATCAAGGTTAACTTTAAATTCTTTACTATCAATAGTTATCGTAAAATTAGAAGTTGGCATACCCAACTCTTTTAATTTACTGCTATTAGTAGCACCATCTAACTTTTTAGAAGCTCTAGCTCCAGTTGCTAGTTGTTCTACTTTTACTGTATAATTTCCATCTATAGCTCCTTGTCCTGCTGATGCAGTAATTATGCTTTCATTAGAACTTTTAACTTCATAATCATAAAAAGCCTTTTCTGAAGCTAAATTATCCTTACTCATTATATCAAAATAAGTATTTTGTAAATCTTTTACGTCCTTTATTATATCTCTATACATTTCTTGTTTCCATTGTATTTGTTGTCTTTCCTGCTTTGCCTTATCTATTTTTGCCTGTTGCCCTGCTAACATTTTTTTAATTATATCGTCTGTTTCAAGGCCTGTGGCAAGACCACCCATTTTAAGTCCGCCATATCCGCCTACTCCACTAACCATATTATCACTCCTTTTTTTAAAATTGAGAATGGAGAGTTGAAAATTGAAAATGATTGACAACTTTTCTCCACTTTGTTACATTTGACATTTGACAGAGGACAGAGGACAATGAATGATAACTTTTCTCCACTGTCGTTACGAAAAGTTTTTAATTTTATAAGATCTTTAGATTTAGTTAAAACTAAACATTTATATATTAGATAAATCTAATATATCTTCGATGTTCAGCTTTGCTGAACGAGTTTTCCATAGAACAACTATCTTTAACAAATCAAATAAAATTTAAGATTTTCTGTAACGTAGTGGAAGAAAATCCTCCTTAATTGTTCATTATTCATTGTTAGTTGTTCATTAATTAAAGTTGTTATTTAGCATTTTTAGAAATCTTATATGCCTCATGCCAAGTGTCTCTTATGTCTTCTATTATTGGTATAATCTCATCCATTATTTTTACATCTTTTTTTATGTTTGCTTCTAGTAATCTTTGAATTATGAAATCATATATTTTCATTAAGTTTTCTGCCCATTCTCCACCTTTTTCTACATCTAATGTTGCCATTAGTTCGTAGAAAATATTTTGAGTTTTTATTATATTTTCATGAGCTTTTTTTATATCCTTTTCTTCTATTCCCTGTTTTGCTATTTTAGAAAATTTAACTGCTCCATCTACTACCATTAATAAAAGCTGTTCTTTAGAAGCATAGTTTACACTATTTGTTTTATATGCATTATACGCATTATTTGCATACATTCTTATTTACACCTACCTTTTAATGTCTAAAAATCTTCCCCTGGAAGTTTCTTTTTTTGAATCCTTATCCATAAAAGCTTCTACTGTTACTTCTTCTACTTTTTCTGCCTCTACAGAAAGCCTTTTAGCATCTTTTTTAGAATGCTTTTTTAAACTTTGCTGAAATTTTTGTTTATTTTCTTCTTGTAAATCCTTATTTATAATTATTTCTTTTTTTCTGTGTATAAGCCCTTCTTTTGTGGAATCTTGAACCTGTTGTCTTAACTCTGTGTCTATTTTGTTCAATTTAAATTCCATAACATCACCTCTATGATTTTAGGCCTTTTTATCCAAAAATACACCTGCTAGTTCACAAAGTTTGTCCACCATATCTATAAGCTTTTTTGGGGGGATTTCCTTTACAACTTCCTTTGTTTTATGATCCAATATTTTTATAGTTATACTTTTAGATTTTCCATATACTTCATATTCCACATAAGTAGATTTATCTTCAAACAATTTATTTAATTTATCTGCTGCCTTTTTTACTTCATCTAATGTATAATCTTTATCTTTTGTTAAAGCTCCTCTACTTTCTCCTTTTGGAATATTCACCTCTGATACAGAAGATTGTGGTACTACAGTCTCTAAACTATCCACTCCATTACCATTAAGAGTAGCTGTGTGTCTTCCTTGACTCACTATATTAACTTCCATGCTATGCACCTCTCTTATTTATTAAATTATTTTAATTTATTTAAAATGGTAAAGTCTACACTGGCTGCCTTTTTATTTTCTTGTTGTATTTCTTCTACAAGCTCTTTTCTCAGTATGGTTATTTCCTTTGGAGCATTAATTGCAAGCTTTACAGCTCCATCTTCCACTTTCACTACTGTTACTTCTATATCATCACCTATAATTACAGATTGACCTTTTTTCCTTCCAATTACTAGCATTCATTTTCCTCCTGAAAGATTGGGTGTTTTATTTTATAGTCTTCATTTTTTAATATTATTTGTTCCCCAATTCCTTCTTTTATATTTATAACTATAGGAGCTCTTAAATTAGTAGTTATTTCTTTATAGTCTGAGCTTATAGTAACAGTATTCAATATCCATACATCCTTTTCTGACTTTATCTTCAAACTACTTATTTGATCATCTGTTAATTTAACTTCATAATCTTTACATACAGTAAAAGGAGATAAAACAGGTATACCTATACCACATTCTTCTATAGATTGAAGTATACTAAATATATTATTTTCCTCTACAGAATACACTATAAATTTTTTCAAATGCTCAAATCCCGGCAATCCTTTTTTAAAACTTATTATGTCTTTTTCTTCATAATCTATAATTCCATGATGTTTTGTATCTAATTTCATAAGCGCACCACCTTCGGTTCATTTGACAGAGGACAGAGGACAATGATTGATAACTTTTCTCCACTTCTTTAAAATTGAAAATTGAGAATGGGAAGTGGAAAATGATTGACATCTTTTCTCCATTAACATTACGAAAAGTTTTTAATTTTATAAGATTTCTGGGTTTAGTTAAAACTAAACCTTTTTTATATTAACTAAATCTAAGATATCTTCAATGTTCTGCTTCGCTGAACGAGTTTTCCATAGAACAACTATCTTTAACAAATCAAATAAAGTTTAAGATTTTCTGTAACGTAGTGGAAGAAAATCCCCCTTCACTGTCCTCTGTCAATTGTCCTCTGTCAATTGTCCTCTGTCCTCTGTCCTCTGAAAAAGTTCATTAGTTAAAGTTATTCACTGCTCTATCTCACGTAGTCCATAAGAGTTGGTTGAAGAACTCTTGCACTGGTTTGTAGTGATGCCATGTAAACTGATATAGCTACTGCATATTCCATGGTTTTTTCTACAAGGTCAATGTCCTCTGTTTTAGATAGTATTTCTGTTAAGTTAAAGTTTTCTTCTTTATTCTTTTCTAGAGCACTTTCCATTCTGTTTCCCTTTGCCCCTACTTGGGATCTTAATTTTAAAATATTATCCATAACTGCATCTAGAGCTGCTAAATCTTCATTGGTTATTTTCTTTATATCTTCAGCATCATCTGATTCTAAATGTTTTACTATATCTTCTAGTATTATTCTTAAATCTCTATCGTCTTTACCGTCATTGAATTTTATAACGTCTACTGCAGTTATGTTATATTCTACTCTAACACCTTGGGAAATTTCTGTTACTATTTTTTCACTCATAATGTCTTCTGGTTGAGAAATTTTATCTCCAAACCTATCTGCATAAACTAAACATGTTTGTCCATCTGCTAATGCTGTAAATTCATACTTACTTCCATTTACTACAGTTCCATCTATCTCAAACTTAATTCCATTGCCTAAATCCCACTGATTATTAGTCTTATTAAGTTGGGGAGTCATTTCCTTTCCATTTTCTTTAAATGTTACTGTTGCATTTTCACCATAACCTATTTCCACTGTATACTTTATATTTTCTTTTCCATTAAAACTTCCAGTTACCTTTGCATCAGGTGCTGTATCAGAAGATTTCTGTGGCTTAGTTACCATCGGCCCTTTAATTACATTCACTGGCTTAGCTGTACCTCTAGTTCCTCCAAATATAAATCTTCCATCAAAGCTTGCATTTAGGGTTTGAGACATTTGTCCTATTATTTCTTTAACTTCATCATTTATTTTCTTTCTTTCATCTGTTCCATAGGCTACATTTCCTGCAGATACTAAAAGCTCTCTTATTCTATGAGTTTGATCTCCCAATTGTCCTAGGGCTGTATCTGTTTGTTCTAACCAGCTAAGGGTGTCCTTTATGTTTTCGTTATATTGTTTATTTGCACCTATTTCTGAATGCAATTGCATTGCTCTTGCTACCTTTAGTGGGTCATCTGAGGGTCTTCTTATTTCTTTTCCAGAAGTAAGTTGTTGTTGTAGTGTTTGCAAATTATTTAGGTTAGTAGTCATGTCTGTTAAGAAATTATTTGCAAGCATTCTATTAGTTACTCTCATCTATTTTTCCTCCTATCTTTTCAATCCGTTTACTACTACATCTAGTAGTTCATCCACTGTGGATATAAGTTTAGCATTTGCCTGATAAGCATGTTGAAACTGTATTAAATTTGTCATTTCTTCATCTAGGGATACACCTGATACTGCATCTCTTGACTGTTGGAAACTTGCAAGCACACTGTGTTGGTTCTTAACCATTCTCTTAGCTTCTTGAGTTTGAACTCCAAGTCTGTCTACCATATCCTTAAAGTAACCTCCAAAAGTCATACCATCCGTACTTGCTTCCAATGTAAGTATTCCTGCTTCATCAGTTTTCATTGCTCCATTACATAGCGTTGTTATAAAGTTTTTTCTATCCATACTTTTCAAATCCAAGTTTTGTATCTCTATAAGCTTATCCATTATATTGGCAATTGCTAAAGCTCTAGTTCCATCTGTTTCCCCTGGTTTAGGTACATTTTTACCTACTTTTATTTGCATAACATCTTTTAGAATATCCTTATTAACTGTTATGTTTCCTGCTGTTATTTTATCTTCAGTTCCACCATCTTTATTCACAAAGAACTGTAAATCTGTACTTAAATATTCCTCATTTTGGCTATGCACAGCATTTACTGCATATGCTAAAGTTCTTGCTAATTTATCTAATTGCTCTATTTGATTGTCTATATCATCTTGAACAGACATATATCCATTTAGATTACCGGTACTAGGTTGGAAAGTAGGAAGTTTTACTTTTTTTAAAGACACTACTTTTGGTGTTCCGTCTTCATCAACCTTAACTGGATTTCCGTCTTTATCAACTTCAACTAGATTTCCATCTTCATTATATTTAAAAAATTCACTATTATCGGCAGATGTAAAATCATAATTTTCGCCTTCAACTTTAGTATACTTAATTTTTCCATCTTCACTAATTAAATTACCATCTTCAATAATTAAATTACCATCTTCATCTATCCTATTTCCGTATTTATCTAATATATTTCCATCTTCCCCCACAGGATTACCACTTTTATCTGTCCATAGTGTTCTAGATTTATCCAATGCCTTATATTCATCATCACTTAATTTTATAGTCATTTCCACTTTATTTTTTTCATCGGTCATGTCTGCATTTTTGTAATAAGTTACTGTATATGTCTTTTTCCCATATTGGTCTGCTGCTATTTCTTTTCCATCTGTACCTTTTTTCGATTCAATACTACTTATATAAGCAAACCTTAACGCCTCCTCAGGCTTTACCATTTGTATAAGATTTAGTCCATCTGGTGGTTCTGCATCCCCTTTGGTGTTAACATCTATTCCATTTAAACCTTTTTTCTCTATGTTAATACCAAATTTAGAGCTTAACTTATCTAGTAAAAGGTCTCTTCTGTCTAATAAGTCGTTAGGCTTTTGTCCTGCTGCTGTTACTTGGATTATTTCTTCGTTTAATCTTTCCATTTGGTCTAAAATTGAGTTTACATCATTTAGATCCTGTCTTATAGATGTTTTAGCATTATCTTTTAATTTATGTAGTTGTCCATATAAATGGTTTAATTCATCTGTTAAAGCCTTTGATTGTTCTGCTACTACAGTTCTTGCATTAGAACTTTGAGGTTGCTTTGATAGTTCTTGCCATCCATCAAAGAAATTTCCTAAAAGTGTAGATATACCTGTTTCACTAGGTTCGTTAAATATATTTTCTATTTCATTTAAAAATTTATGTCTTCCAGCGTACTTACCTTGAACTCCTAGCTCTATTCTTACTTGGTAGTCTAGGAAAGTATCCCTTATTCTGTTTATATCTGCAACATTTACTCCTCTACCTAATTGTCCTGCTCCTGCTGCGTTATTCATAGAAGGAGTACAAAATGGTCTTTCTGTTTGCAATTCTGCTCTCTGTCTTGAATATCCTTCTGTATTTGCATTAGCTATATTGTGAGAAGTTACATCAATGGATCTTTGATTTGCAAAAATTCCACTTTTTCCTACATGTAGGGTTCCAAATAAACCTGACATTGTTTTTTACCTCCAAACTTTGCGTGATTTTTACTTCATTTTTCCATAGGCACTATAGGTTTTAGCTTCCCTATTTGGATTTATTATTTGAAGCATTTTATTTGCATATACTATTCCCTGTTTTAATAGTGTTTCGTTAGTATCCTTTTGTAAGTTTAATTCTTCTACTAGTTTTCTAGCTTTTCTGTAGTTATTTTCTAGTTCTTCATTTTTACATTCTCTTATTATCTCTGACATAGCACGTCCCTTTGTGATTTTCCTTCTATCCATTTCCCACTTAGCTATGTTTTTACTCTTTTCTTCTATTTCATCTACTATGCTCTCCATTTTAAAAACATCATTTTTCACAATGTATTCATGTTGTTTATCTAGTGCTTCTAGTAATTCTTCAAAGGCCTTTATTTCTTCTAAAATTACACTGTTTAATTCCGAAACCAAACTTTCACCTCCACAACATTAAATTCTACCTTTCATTGCATCAATTAACCCTTGAGCTATATATCTTGAATTTATATTGTAAGTGCCCTTAGATATCTCCTGTCTTATAGTTTCCACTCTTTCCTTTGAGTTTATCTTACCCTCTTCTATAGAATACTTACTCAAGCTCTTACCTAAAGAAGATATTTCTATAGAATCCTGTTTCTTGTTATTACTAACTTTTTTATTATCAAGGGTGTTTTTGTTTCTGTCATAGCTATTTATTGCACTATTAGAACCTACTCCACCTATTTTCATACTCATTACACTCCTTGTTTATTAAACATTTTATACTTATTTCA
>Ga0307456_100041_pt1 | contig 8890 bp, 9 predicted proteins | sample GoafecGrGen6Rep3_FD_203831 | JGI IMG/M metagenome (GOLD analysis project Ga0307456, IMG submission 203831) | Metatranscriptome of enriched fungal communities from goat fecal pellet, Isla Vista, California, United States - Reed Canary Grass... ...
AGTATTTCAAGAGAAGCAGGATCAAGAACAAAAATTGCAGTACATTCAAATGACGATAATGTTGACTCTATGGGAGCTTGTGTAGGTCCAAAGGGAACAAGAGTTCAAAATATAGTAAATGAACTTAAAAATGAAAAAATTGATATAATAAAATGGAGTAAACTTCCAGATGAATTTATAGCAAATGCACTTAGTCCAGCAAAGGTACTAAATGTAGATGTAGATGAAGAAAGTAAATCAGCAAAGGTTTTAGTAGAAGATAACCAACTTTCTTTAGCTATAGGTAAGGAAGGTCAAAATGTTAGATTAGCTGCAAAATTAACAGGATGGAAAATAGACATAAAAAGTTTATCACAAATTTCAGAAATAGAAGAAAATGTAGAGGCTGAAGAAAATGATTTTAAATTTAAAGAAGACTATACAACAGCTGAAGAAAGTGAAAATTAAATAAAAGGAGAGTGATTATATTGAAGGCAAGGAAAATTCCTCAAAGAATGTGTACAGGATGCATGGAAATGAAGCCCAAAAAGGATCTTATCAGAGTTGTAAAAAATAAAGATGGAGAGGTTTCAATAGATTTGACAGGTAAAAAGTCAGGAAGAGGTGCTTACATTTGCAAAGATGTAGATTGTCTTCAAAAATCCTTTAAAGCTAAAAGGTTAGAAAAAAACCTAGAAGCTACTATAAGTGAAGAACTATTCAATAAATTAAGAGAAGAGATAGAAAATGAAAGATAAATTTATTTCATTTTTAGGAATAACTAAAAAAGCAGGTAAAGTTGTAGAAGGATATAACAAATGTGAAGAGATATTAAAAAAGAATAGTTGTTATCTTATTATAGTATCACAAGAGGCCTCTTCTAATACTAGGGAAAAATTTGAAAGAATTTGTAACAATAAAAAAGTTCCTATAATTGTAGCCTATAGTAGTCAAGAGTTATCTTATGCATTAGGAAAAGAAGGATTAAATGTAATAGGTGTAAAAGATAGTTCTATGGCAAATAGATTACTACAATTGTGGAATGGTTCATAAAAAGTTTCGGGGGTGAATGCTTTGTCAAAAGTAAGAGTATATGAATTAGCAAAAGAATTAGGTATATCAAGTAAAGATTTGATTAGCTTATTAAAAGACGAATTTAGCATTGAAGTAAAAAATCATATGAGTGTGGTAGAGGAAGAAGATGCTCTATTGATAAAAGAATTTTATGGTGAAAGTGAAAAGAAAAGTACTGAAGAAGATATAGAAGAAAAATATGGAGAACTTCAGGAAAAACAGATACCAGTAATTAAAAAGAATAAAAAGAATAAAACTAAGAAAAATGAAGATGAAAACAATGATAACGAACAAGAAGATGAAGAAGAGGAAGAAGAGGAAATAATACTAGAAATAGAAGATACTATAACTGTTAAAGAATTATCGGATAGATTAGAAAAAACTTATGCTGAAGTTATAAAAGAACTAATGATGATGGGAGTAATGGCTGGAGTTAATCAAGAAATAGATTTTGAAATAGCAGAAAAACTTGGTGAAAAATTTAATGCTATGATCGTAAAAAAAGAAGTAGATGTATTGGAAGAAGCTGTTGAACAGTACATTGAAGAGGATGAAGAGGAAGGAACTGTAAAAAGACCTCCAGTAGTTACAGTTATGGGTCATGTTGACCATGGAAAAACTTCATTGTTAGATGCTATTAGAAAAGAACAGGTAGCTGGTAGCGAGGCAGGAGGTATAACTCAACACATAGGTGCTTACACTATAACCATAAATGGTGAAAAAATAACATTCTTAGATACACCAGGACATGAAGCTTTTACATCAATGAGAGCTAGAGGAGCGCAAATAACAGATATAGTTATATTAGTGGTTGCAGCAGATGATGGTATAATGCCACAAACAGAAGAGGCTATTAACCACTGTAAAGCTGCTAATGTTCCTGTAGTAGTTGCTATAAATAAAATGGATAGAGCTGGAGCTAATCCTGATAAGGTAAAACAACAATTAGCAGAAAAGGGTCTTGTATCAGAAGACTGGGGTGGAGACACTATTACTGTACCTGTATCAGCCCACACAAAAGAAGGTATAGACACTTTACTAGAAATGGTACTTTTAACAGCAGAAATACAAGAATTAAAGTCAAATCCTAGTAGAAAAGCTAAGGGAACAGTTATAGATGCAAAATTAGATAAGGGAAGAGGACCTGTAGCATCCTTAATAGTTCAAAATGGAACTCTACATTCAGGTGATTCTATAATAGTTGGAACTACTTATGGAAGAATTAGAGCTATGTTTGATGATAAGGGAAGAAAAATAAAGTCAGCAGGCCCATCAATTCCAGTAGAAATTTTAGGACTTTCAGAAGTACCTTCAGCAGGGGACAGATTCTATGTAGTAAAAGATGAAAAAACTGCAAGAGAAATGGCTGAAAAGAGAAAAGAAAAATCCAGAAATGAATATTTATCCACTAATAAAGTTTCATTAGAGGATTTATATAGCCAAATAAAAGAGGGAAAAATAAAAGAATTAAATATAATAGTTAAAGCTGACGTACAAGGAACTATTGAAGCTATAAGACAATCTCTTGAAAAACTATCTACTGATGAAGTAAAAGTAAGAGTTATTCATGGTGGTGTTGGAGCCATTACTGAGACAGATGTAATTCTTGCAAATGCATCTAGTGCTGTTATTATAGGTTTTAATGTAAGACCAGATTCAAATGCTATAGTATCTGCTGAAAAAGAAAATGTGGAAATAAAAACTTATAGAGTTATATATAGTGCTATTGAAGACATTAAAAAGGCTATGATAGGTATGCTAGAGCCTGAATATAAAGAAGTTATTCAAGGAAGAGCAGAGGTTAGAATGACATATAAAATATCCAGTGTAGGAACAGTTGCAGGATGTTATGTTCAAAGTGGTAAAATAACTAGAAATTCTAATGTAAGGATTATAAGAGAGGGTATAGTTATTTTTGAATCTGAATTAGCATCTCTAAAGAGATTTAAAGATGATGTTAAGGAAGTGGCTTCTGGATATGAATGTGGAATAATGATTGAAAAATTTAATGATATAAAAGAAGGCGACGTTATAGAAGCTTACACAATGGAAGCTGTTAAAAAGCAGACATTATGATTGGAGTGATAAAATATGGCTAAGTACAGGACTGGCAGAATAAATGAAGAGGTAAAAAAAGAAGTTTCAAACATAATTCAAATGGAGTTAAAAGACCCAAGAATAAGTGCTATGGTTAGCGTAACTAAGGTAGAGGTAACCAAAGATCAAAGATATGCAAAAGTATACGTAAGTATATTTGGAGATGAAAAATCAAAAGAGGAAACCTTAGAAGCACTTAAAAGCTCTAGTGGATTTATAAGAAGAGAAGTAGGTCATAGAATTAAATTAAGATATACACCGGAGATTATAATAGAAAATGATGATTCTATAGAACATGGTATGCATATAGATGCTATTTTAGATAAAATCAAGGAGACTGAAAGCCATGATAACAAATAAAATACTGGACTTAATAAAGGAAAGTAGAAAAATAGCATTAACTTTTCATGTATCTCCAGATGGAGATTCCATAGGAAGTACTTTAGCTTTATATCAAGGTATTTCCTCTTTAAATAAAGATGTATATATTATTTCTAAAGAAGATATACCAGAAGACTTTAAATTTTTGCCTTGTGGTGAAGTAATAACCAAAGGTCATGGAGAAGTTTTAGAAGGAACAGATTTAGTTATAGTATTAGATTGTGGAAATTTTGCCAGAGTAAATGCCAATATAGATATTGAAAATAAAAAATATACATTTATTAATATAGATCATCATATATCTAATGAATTATATGGAGACTACAATTTTGTAGATCCTAATGCAGCTTGCATGGGAGAAATAGTATATCAAATGCTAAAATCCTTAGATGTTGATATAAATAAAGATATAGCAACTTGTCTATATACATCTATATTAACAGATACAGGTTCTTTTAGACATTCAAATACTACTTGTGTAACCCATTGTGTTGCTGGGGATTTAATAAATACAGGTATAGATTTTAGCAGTATACACAGAAAAATATTTGATAATAAAAAGTTTGTTAGATTTAAGCTTTATGGAGAAGTTTTTAATAAAATGGAATTAATAGACCATGAAATTTGTGTTATGAAAGTAACACAGGAAATGTTTAAAAAGTTTAATATAGACTCTGGTGAAGATACTTCGGATATAGTTTCTTTTGGAGGAACTATGAAAGAAGTAGAAGTAACTCTTCTTTTAAAAGAAAAAGATAATGAAATAAAAATAAGCCTAAGATCTAAATCTAAGGTAGATGTAAGACACATAGCAGAAAAACTAGGTGGTGGGGGACATATAAGAGCTGCGGGAGCTTCTGTTAAAGGAAAATCCTTAGAAGATGTAAAGACTATGGCAATAGATTTAATAAAAAAAGAGCTGATGAAATGAATGGCGTAATAAATGTATATAAACCTAAAAATATTACTTCTTTTGATGTGGTAAGAAGTATTAAAAAAATAAGTAAAACAAAAAAAGTAGGTCATACAGGAACTTTAGATCCAATGGCTACAGGGGTATTGCCTATATGTTTAGGCACCTCTACAAAAATTGTTGATTTTATTATGAATGAACATAAAGAGTATATAGCAAAACTAAAATTGGGATTAATAACTGATACCTATGATAGAGAAGGAAAAGTATTAAAAGAAGAGGATTCATCTCAAATTTTAGAGGAGGAAGTTATAACTTGTATAAATTCTTTTATAGGGGAAATTATACAAGTACCTCCTATGTACTCTGCTATAAAAGTCAAAGGTGAAAGATTATACAATCTTGCAAGAAAAGGAATTGAAATTGAAAGAGAAGGCAGAAAAATAAATATCTATCATATAGAAGTGCTAAACGTAAATCTTCCCTATGTAGAGTTTAAAGTTAATTGTTCTAAAGGAACGTACATAAGAAGCCTTTGCTATGATATTGGCAATAAATTAGGAATAGGTGCAACTATGTGGGAATTAGAAAGAACTAAAACAGGAGAGTTCTCCATTGAAAACTCTATAAAATTAGAGGACTTAAATGAAGAAAATATAGAAGAATTTATAATTCCTACAGAAAAAGCTTTAAATAAATATGAAAAAATAAAAGTTGATGAATACTTTGGAAAACTCCTAAAAAATGGAGTGAAAGTAAAAGATAAAAGACTTTTGAATAAAATAGAAGCAAATGAAATTTTAAGAGTTTACGAAGAAGAGAAATTTATAGGATTGGGACAAAAAACTAGAGAGGGATTTAAAATAATTAAATTACTTGTATAGGGGTAATGAAAATGGATATAATAGAAGAAGAGATAAAAAAAAAAGTATAATCATGATATTTATGTGGCTTTAGGAAGTTTTGATGGATTACATTTAGGACATATGAAGTTAATAGATACAGCAATAAAGCTTGCTAAGGAAAATAACGGAAAAAGCATGGTATATACTTTTAAAAATCATCCTTTAGGGGTTATAAATAAAAAATTAGCACCAAAGCTTTTAATGGATAACAGTACAAAGATAGAAGTGCTTAAAAATAAAGGTGTAGATATATTAAGATTTATTTGCTTTGATAAAAAATTTATGGAAATATCCCCGGAGGACTTTGTATTAAACATAATAAAGCAATATAATATAAAAGGCATAGTAGTAGGTTTTAATTTTAGATTTGGCCATAAAAATTCTGGGGACGTTGAATTATTAAAGGAATTTAGTAAAAAATATAATTTTAAATTGTTTGTAGTAAATGCTGTAGAGTATAATAATGAAGTGGTTTCTAGTTCTAGAATTAGAAAAGCTATATCACAGTATGGAAATGTAGAAGAAGCTAAAGAAATGCTTCCACATCCTTATTTTTTAGAAGGTAAAGTTGTAAGAGGACGGCAAATAGGACGAAAGATGGGATTCCCAACAATAAATTTAGATTACAATGAGGATTTTGTAATTCCTAAAAATGGAGTTTATTTTACAGCAGTATTATATGATAATAAATTCTATAAGGGAATAACTAATATAGGTTATAATCCTACAGTAGAAGGTAAAAGACTAAATATAGAAACTCATATATTGGATTTTAATAAAGAAATATATGGGGAAAGAATAAGACTTTATTTTTTAAGCCGTTTAAGAGATGAAAAAAAATTTCAGTCTATAGAGGAATTATCTTTGACAATTAAAAAAGATAAAGAATATGTAAAAAGTCAAAATATAAATTGTTAATAAAAAATAATTTACAAATGCGAAGACATTTGATATAATCATTCTTATGAACCTTATTCTACGATTACTGTATTGCCGTCGGTAGTCATGGATTAGGGGGATAATACAATTGGAGGTGTAACATTAATGGATAAGGCATTAAAACAAGAAATATTAAACAAACATGCAAGACACGAAGGAGATACAGGTTCTCCAGAAGTTCAAATTGCACTATTAACTCAAAGGATCAATCATTTAAATGAACATTTAAAAGTTCATAAGAAAGATTTCCATTCTAGAAGAGGACTTCTTATGATGGTTGGTAAAAGAAGAGGTCTTTTAAATTACTTAGAAAAAAAAGATATAGAAAGATATCGTGCAATTATAAAAGAACTAGGATTAAGAAAATAATAATTTTTAGTAATAGGGCGGCTTTGACCGCTCTATTGTTTTAAACAATGTATTTTATACATAAAATTAATTTTAGTTTAAATTAGATTATGGTTTCAAAAGGAGGTAAACTATGAGTCACGTACTTGAAACTGATATAGCAGGAAGAACTCTTAAAGTAGAATATGGAAAAGTTGGAATGCTTTCTGATTGTGCTATATTAGTAAGTTATGGAGATACAGTGGTTCTTATAAATGCAAATGCATCTAAAGAACCAAGAGATGGAATAGATTTTTTTCCATTAAGTGTAGAATATGAAGAAAGACTTTATTCTGTTGGGAAAATACCAGGAGGCTTTATAAAAAGAGAGGGAAGACCTACAGAAAATGCTATATTACATGCTAGGGCTATAGATAGACCATTAAGACCTTTATTTCCAAAAGGTTATAGAAATGATGTTCAAATAGTATGTACTGTATTGTCTGTGGAATCTGATAATCAACCAGATATATTAGCTATGAATGGAGCATCTTTAGCTCTATGCCTATCTAGCATACCTTTTACCACTCCGGTAGCTAATGTTTCCGTAGGTTTAATAAATGATGAATTCATATTAAATCCAACTCAAAGTCAAAGAGAAGAGAGCATTTTAAATTTAACTGTTTCCGCTACAAAGGAAAGAGTTATGATGATTGAAGCAGGTGCCCAAGAAATAGATGAAGATACAATGTATAGGGCTATAAGATTTGGTTTTGAGAAATGCCAAAAGATAATAGAATTTCAAGAAGAAGCAATGAGAAAGTTTGGAAAAGAGAAGGTAGAACCAGTATTATATTTAGTAGACGAAGAAATAGAAAAAGAAGTAAGAGAATTTGCATTTCCTATGATTAAAGAAGCTATGTATATTCCAGATAAAGATCTTAGAAATGAAAAAATAGATGAAGTAAAAGAAAAAGTAATGGAAGAATTTGAAGAAAAATATCCAGATAATATTTCAGATATTTCAGAAGCTATATACAAAATGCAAAAAGAAGTAGTAAGGAATATGATACTTAGAGAAAAAAGACGTCCAGATGAAAGAGCTTTTAATGAAATAAGAAAAATTAGCTGTGAAGTGGGATTACTTCCAAGAACTCATGGTACAGGATTGTTTACTAGAGGATTAACTCAAGTAATGACAGCTGCAACTATTGGACCTTTAGCAGATGTACAAATCCTAGATAGTATAGAAGATGAAGAATTCAAAAGATATATGCATCATTATAATTTTCCATCTTATAGTGTAGGAGAAACTAGACCTTTAAGAGGACCAGGTAGAAGAGAAATAGGTCATGGAGCTTTAGCGGAGAAAGCATTAGAACCTTTAATACCATCTGAGGAAGAATTCCCATATACTATAAGACTTGTATCTGAGGTTTTAAGTTCAAATGGGTCTACTTCTCAAGCAAGTGTTTGTGGAAGTACATTAGCTCTATTAGATGCAGGAGTACCTATTAAAAGACCTGCAGCAGGTATAGCTATGGGACTTGTTACTAGCGATGATTTAACAGAAGAAGAAATTTTAACTGATATACAAGGTATAGAAGATTTCTTTGGAGACATGGACTTTAAAGTAGCAGGCACAGAAAAGGGAATAACTGCTATACAAGTAGACACAAAGATAAGTGGACTATCAGATAATTGTATAAAACAAGCTTTAGTAAAAGCAAGAGATGCAAGATTATATATATTAGGAAAGATTAAAGAATGCATACCAGAGCCTAGAAAAGAACTTTCACCTTATGCTCCAAGAGTTTATACTATGAGTATAGACCCAGAAAAAATAAGAGATGTAATAGGTGCCGGTGGTAAAACAATAAACAAAATAATAGGAGAAACTGGTGTTAAAATAGACATAAAAGAAGATGGAAAAATATATGTTATGTCTCCTGATAGTGTTGGAGCAGATAGAGCACTAAAAATGATAGATGATTTAACTAGAGATGTAGAAGCAGGAGAAATTTATTTAGGTAAAGTTACTAGAACAACTAATTTTGGAGCTTTTGTTGAAATACTTCCAGGAAAAGAAGGACTAGTACACATTTCCAAATTAGACTTTACAAGAGTTAATAAAGTTGAAGATGTAGTTTCAGTTGGAGATGAAATATTAGTAAAAGTAACAGATATAGATGATCAAGGAAGAATAAATCTTTCAAGAAGAGATGCAATGAAGAAAGAAGAAAACGAAAAAGATAAAGAAAATAAACATTAAAAT